>Ga0265297_10001772_pt1 | contig 47957 bp, 45 predicted proteins | sample Munlanlwell13791_FD_192502 | JGI IMG/M metagenome (GOLD analysis project Ga0265297, IMG submission 192502) | Leachate microbial communities from a municipal landfill in Southern Ontario, Canada - Leachate well 137-91 | ecosystem: Engineered > Solid waste > Landfill > Unclassified | place...
GGAGGGCATGGAGGGAAGCGTGCAACCCGCGCAATTGATCGCAGTCACGGAAAATGAGAAGGTATATCTCTGGGCCGCGCCGGATACCGCGGCTGCCGGCTGGGAAACGATAAAAGATGACATCCTTAAAGCTATAATATATACTGACGAGTGAAAAGTGGTAGCCAATAGGCCGAAGTTACTTTTACATGTTTGTTGCGCGCCGTGCTGCACCTACCCGGTAAAGCTCCTTCGGGATGAGTTTGATGTCGAGATGTTCTTCTATAACCCGAACATCCATCCCGAAGAGGAATACAGGGCGCGGCTCGAAGAAGCCAGGAAGTATGCCGAAAAGATCGGCGTAGAGTTCCACGAGTACGGCTACGATCCCGACGCCTGGTTCCGAGCGACGAGCGGGCTGAAGGATGAGCCCGAGGGCGGCGACCGCTGCGAGATATGCTACAGGATGCGGCTCGGAAAGACGGCCCGGTTCGCCGTGACGAACGGATTCGATTATTTCACGACCACGCTTTCCATCAGCCCGCACAAGGATGCCGCGATGATAAACGGCCTGGGCGCGGTCATAGCGGATATGTTCGGGCTGAAGTTCTATACGGCGGACTTCAAACAGGACGGCGGGTTCAAGAGGTCGGTCGATATGTCGAAAGAGGCGGGTCTTTACCGCCAGAACTACTGCGGTTGCGTTTACAGTAAAAAGGAGAAATGATGTTCGATCTGAATAAATTGGGGGACCTCTCGAAGATAGCGGGAGAGGCGAAGGTCATGCAGGAGAAGCAGGAGAGGGTCCAGCGCGAACAGATAGACCTGCTCAAGAAGATATCGGGGCAGCTCGACAGGGTCATATCACTGCTGGAAAATAGGTAGCATGAAAAAATGCCCGTATTGCGCCGAAGAGATACAGGAAGACGCGATAAAGTGCAAACATTGCGGCGAGTTCCTTAATAAGGAACAGCGCAAATGGTATTTTAAGACCTACGCGTTCGTGATAACTTTCCTGTGCATAGGGCCCCTCGCGCTGCCGATGGTCTGGTTCAACCCGAATTACAGCAGGACGAAGAAGATAAACATCACGCTGATTGCGCTGGCGGCCACGGCCCTGATAGGAATAGTATTCGCGAAATCGCTTGAAGTCGTAACCGGTTATTATAAACAGTTAGAGGACTTGTTCCCTAAAAGGTAAAGGAGGCAATAAAATGGCGGACACGCAAGACCTGAAATCGAAAGTGAAGGAAGCGCTTGAAAAGATACGCCCGATGCTGCAGGCGGACGGGGGCGATATCGAGCTTGTAGATGTCGTGGGAAAGGTGGCCAAAGTAAAGCTTAAGGGCGCTTGCGGATGCTGCCCGATGTCGCAGATGACTCTGCAGATGGGCGTACAGCGCGCCGTCAAGGAAGCCGTCCCCGGGATAGAAAGCGTCGAGGCCGTATAAATAAGGATATCGCCATGAAGCAGGTCACCGTATTCGGGCTGGAGGATTGGGAGAAGGATTATCTCTCCCCGTTGCTTAAGATACCTTCCGAGGTGTTCTTCTGCCGAAAAGGCCTGAGCGTAGAAACGGCGTCCAAGTTCAAGGACAGCGAGGTGATCTCCGTCTTTATAGGCGACAAGGTCACGCCGGAGATATTAAAGCTCCTGCCGGCCCTCAAGTTCATAGCGACGCGGTCCACGGGTTTTGACCATATAGACCTGAAGGCCTGCGCGGATAAGGGGATACGGGTCTCGAATGTCCCGGCTTACGGGGAAGCCACCGTCGCCGAGCACACCTTCGCGCTGATATTGTCGCTCTCGAGGAATATACATAAGGCGTACGTGCGCACCACAAAGGGCGACTTCAACCTCGAAGGCCTAATGGGTTTCGACCTTAAGGGCAAGACCCTCGGCGTCATCGGCGCCGGCCATATAGGACTGCATGTGGTCAAGATGGCCAGGGGTTTCGGCATGGACGTCCTTGTCTTTGATACGAGGAAGGATTCGTTCCTCGAGGAGATAATGATGTTCAAATACGCCACTTTTGACGATCTCCTCAGGAATTCTGATATTATCACGCTCCACGTCCCATACAACGAGAAGACCCGCCATCTCATAAATAGGGACAACATCAAGAATTTAAAGAAGGGGGCCCTCCTGATAAATACCGCCAGGGGAGGCCTCATCGAGCCCGACGCGCTTACTTGGGCCCTCGACCAGGGGATAATCGGCGGAGCGGGACTGGATGTCCTGGAAGGCGAAGAGTTCATCAGGGAAGAGCGTGAGCTCTTGTCCAAGGGTTTCCCGGCGGAGACGATGAGGACCCTGCTGCGAAACCACATACTTATGAAGAGGGATAACGTCGTCATAACCCCCCATATAGCCTTTAATTCGCGCGAAGCGGTCCATCGGATACTCGAGACGACGGCCGGGAACATTATAGGCTTCCTCGATGGCAAGCCCCGCAATATAATACCTTAGGCGCGGGGAATTGTGCTTGACAAAGCGATGGGTGTTTAGTATACTTGCTTCAAAGAAAGGGGGAACACCTATGAAGAGCAGATTACTTGCGACAACGATTTTGGTATTGGTAGTGATCGGTCTTTTGACCGTCGGCGCGCCTACATACGCGCAGGATGCCTGGAAGAAATTGGGCCGCGGCGTGGTAAATACCTTCACTGGATGGCTTGAGATCCCGAAAGGCATAGTTGATGAGAGCAAGGCCAATAACGTATTCACCGGCCTTACAGTCGGAACCATCAAGGGTTTGGGCTTAGGTCTTGTACGTACCGGCGCGGGCATTTACGAAGCTATAACATTCCCGTTCCCGATACCCGAAGGTTACGAGCCGATAGTAAAGCCTGAATTCGTGTATTCCGCTGAATAAGTAATATCTTGTAGTTGGAAGCGATAATATTGCGGGGCCTTGAAAAAAGGCCCCGTTTTTGTTGTATTTGACATTCGACACGTGAAAAATTACTCTTGACAAACATAAATACATGTGGCATCATATAGGCAACCTACTTATTAACAACACCTTATATACCTATTTAAGAAAGTCCCCTATTACTAAGCTCTATTACGGTAAGGGAGAAGTGTTGTTCCGTACTTTCTGTATCATGATGGCTATACTGGTATCGATTCCGGGGTTTGCTGGCGCAGACACATCGGGGGGTTCAAAGGTGATATTGGAAGGTTTCGAGTACTTAAACCAGGGCGACCTGACGAAGCAGTTCGCTTCTAGGGTGTGGGCCGTCTCTGCCGAGTATGAGATAACATTCGAGAGAGGTTTATCCCGCTCCGGGGAGTCTTCTATGGGCCTCGTATATAAGCCGTCCTCGGGTTCCGGATATGTGAAGATTCAGAAGGAATTTCCCGCCTCGCTTAACTGGAAGGACTTCAAGGGGATCTCCGTTTATATATACGGAGACTCGTCAAATAATGAGATCTCGGTAAAATTCAAGAACGGTTACGGCGATATCTGGCGCTCCCCGTGGGTCAGGGTTGACTGGGGCGGCTGGAGGCCGGCGAGTTTCGAATTTTCGGAATTCAAGCTGGACCTATTCGACTCGGACGGCGGCCCCGGCAACAGGTCTATGATGCTGGGGGAGATAAAGGCCTTCGCGGTGGCCGAGAGGGGCGCAGGGAACTCAAAGATATTTTTAGATGAAATCAGCCTGGTATCGGACAAAGAGATCAAGGGCATAAGACTGGCGGGAGAGAATGAACCTCCCGCCAATTGTATTTTATGGGGCATCGAGGCGCCGCACGGGAAGGCGATAGAGTACGCGGCACCGAAAGATTGGTCTGAGGCCAGCGGGATCTCCTTCAGGGTAAAAGGGGACATGTCGGGCAGCGAGTTCGCGGTCATGGTGACCGACAGAGATAACGAATGCTACAGGACCCCGTGGATAAAGCTTGCGTGGAACGGATGGAAGACCTTTTATTATGATTTCGACCTTTTCCTCCGCGAGTCGTGCGGAAACGCGGTGAACGGCGATGCGGTCTTCGGGCAGAAAGGCGTGAAGGCGTTATCCGTTATCGTAAGGGGGAATAAGCCGTACGCTATATCCCTGGACAATATGGCATTGTCCTGTTCGAGGGAAATCCGTCATTCCGGGGTCGAAGGGCTGAAGGGCTTCAATTCCAACGGCAAGGTATATCTCTACTGGGCTCCCTCCGAAAATCCATTCCTCGCGCATTATAACATACGCAGGAACGGTTCGATGGCCGGAAGCACGAACGGACAGTTTTATTCGGAGAATGCGCCTTCGGAGGAGGCAACATATAGTTACGGCGTGACCGCGGTATATAGCGACGGGCATGAGAGCGGATCGAGCGAAGTGAAGGTCGCGGTGTCGCCGGCCCCGCGCATATCGCGCGGGGAAGAAGTGGCCGTGAACGGGAACTGGATATATGTGGGGGGGAATAAATTTTTCGTTAAAGGCGCCGTCTGCGATCCGCATAAGCTTATGGAAACCGATATGGCCCGCTTAAAACAGGCGGGATTTAATACGATAGTTGCCGCTATGCCGCTTTCCGAGCGCGACCTTATCGTCGCGGAAAAGAACGGGCTTATGGTGATCCAGGCCCTCGGTGTCCCGGGAGATACGGATTTTGGCAGCGTGGAATCGCTAAAATACCACGCCGCGCGCGTGCGGGAGATAACGGAATGGTCCCGGCGCCACAGCAATATCCTTTATTATCTTATTTCGTCCGGTATAGAACCCGGCGCAGTATTGTCCTCGGGCCCGGCGGCAGCGGGGGATTTCCTCAAGGAGCTCGCGCATGAGGCCAGGATTATGGACCCGGACAGGGAAGCCTCCGTCGCTTATAGGGGGGAGTCCTGTGACTACCCGCAATTACCGGTATTCGGCATAGCAAGCGTGGTATTTAAGGCGCCCGCACCGGAAGGGCCTATGCCGGGCGATTACGCGAAGTGGTATAAAACCGCGCATGCCAACGACAGGCCCCTTGTCATCACGGACGCAGGCGGCGGGCAGGGCGTCGGGAAACTTGATGGGATGATAGCGGCCGGCGCCACAGGTGTCTGCACAGCGGAGCGCGGCGGCGCGCTGAGCAGGGTCTTGACGGATTTTTGGCCTCATTATTCGAAGGTTTCCCGCAGCGGCCTTTATGAGGGTTCCTCTGCGCTGGAGATCACCTTCGACAAGCCCGCCTATACTGCGGGACAGAAGCCTAAGATATTATTTGTGCTTAAAAGGGCGGGGAATATGCCGGTATCGAACGCCGTTATCGAATATTCAATAAGGGATACAGGCAACGGCATCTCAAGCAGCGCCGTCGCCGGGACAAACACATGGGGTTCTTATAAGTCGTCGTTCACGCTACCGTACAATACCGATGACACGGTCTTATCGGTATTCGCCGTTGCGGTCACGGCCGACGGTAAGAGGATCCCGGGCTTAAAACATATAGGTGTCTCAGAGAACAAGTCCCTTAAAGAAAAGTTCAAGGCGGAGGTAAAAGTATATGAACGTCCGCCTTATGAGATCAGGCGTTCCGCCGCGGGAATAAAGATAGACGGTTATCCCGAAGAATGCTGGGCCGCCGCGCCTGGCATTACGATAGACAATTCACGCACGGGAAAGCCGGCGCTGAGGTCGGGAAGCTGCGCAGGCGACAGGGACCTTTCGGGCAGCGTTAAGCTGCTGTGGGACAAGGATAACCTGTATCTTTTTGCGGACATAAAGGACGATATGCCTATGGTCAACAGCAGGTCCAGGCACAATATCCGTAACGGCGACGCGGTGGAGATATTCCTCGGCTCTGATCCGGACAATCTCCCGAAGGAAGGCTATTCCCCGAATGATTTCCAGGTAGCGCTTGGCTCTAATGAAAAGATGTGGATATTCGGGCAGGCCGACGGCGGCGCAAGGAATGCCGTGCCGTCAGGCTCCGAAATAGCCGCCAGGAAGACCGGTGCCGGGTATGCAATTGAAGCCAGGCTCGCACTGGACAATTTCGGATATGACGATTTTTCCGAGGGTAAAGAACTTGCGCTAGACGTTGCGCTTGACGACGCCGACGGGACAGGCAGCAGGGAATGCCAGATGACCTGGAACGGCGCCGAGGACAATGACAGGAATTCGAGATACTGGGGCAGGGCCGTATTAAAAGGGGGCCTATAGAGTCTAGTATTGATTTTAGGCGCTTTGAAGGTATAATTATATAAGCGCCAAAAGCGGTTTACGTTAACATATTTACGCTATCTTAAGGAGGATTCAAATGGGGGTGAAGTTAAGGGGGATTTTTTTATCTGTGCTTATAATCACGTTTTTAACCTGCCCTTTAGTGCGCGGTGTTTCGTGGGCTGATGTCAAACCCCTGTTTGACCCGGGCACCGAGGAGATAGTCGACTATGCTAAATACGGCGAGTTTAAAGGCGTAGGTACCGAGCAATATAAATACGAGATAAAAGACAGGAAAGGCCTTTCAGCCGCGGTCGGCGAGGGCATATATCCCAGCACGAGCGTATATAAGGACCCCGGTTACAGGGAAGCGCAGGCCACCGGGAAGATGACCGGCAGCCAGTGGGAATTCGTAAACTACGACGACCAGGTCCTGACATTTTATAAATGGGCGACAGCGAGCGAAGAGCCGGGCGTAAAGCTGCACTACACCGCGGTTGCTCTTGCGAAGGCCGGTTATACGATTCAGGCCATCAAGGCGCATTACGCGGTCCTGGTCAATTTCCCGAAGTCCGTAGGCTGGACGTTCTGGCACACTCCCCTCTACATATCCAAGATGTCGCTTAACGAGCTCGAATACCTGACAAGGACGCACCCGGAGCTCGGGATAAAGCTCGAGGACGCAAAGATTACCATTGAGAATTCATACGATAACGAGATCACGAATGATAAGTTCATCATAAACCCGGGCAAGCTTGTCAAGGTCAAGCCCGGAGAGGTCGTTCCCGCCAAGGCAGACCTGTCGAAGCTGAAGGCCGTAAAGACCGTTGGCGGCGACCACGTCAAGCTAGTGAAGTTCGAGAACGGGCACTGGCAGCTGCAGGTAGACGGCAAACCGTTCCCGATGAAGGCGATGGCTTATTCGCCGAATAAGATAGGGCTTTCCCCGGACAACGGGTCGCTTAACGTCCAGACAGACTGGATGACCGCCGATTTCAACAAGAACGGGAAGGTGGACGGCCCCTACGATGCTTACGTAGACGTAAATAAGAACAACAAGCAGGATGCCGGCGAAACTGCGGTCGGCGATTTCCAGCTCATGAAGGATATGGGCGTCAATACGATACGCCTCTACCACCACTCGACAAATAAGGACCTGTTGAAAGACGGGTATGAGAAGTACGGTTTCATGTACCTGATGGGAGACTTCCTTGGGATGTACGCCGCGGGTTCTGGCGCGGAATGGTACTCCGGGACCGATTATACCAACCCCGAGCACCAGAAGAAGATGATGGAGAGCGTCCGCCAGGTAGTTGAAGAGTATAAGGACGAACCGTATATACTGATGTGGGTGCTTGGCAACGAGAACAATTACGGGTTTCCCGGGACGCCCGAAGTCGAACCGGGAATGGGATGCCGCGCGAAGATTCAGCCGGATGCCTATTACGCGTTCGTAAATGAAGTCGCGAAGATGATAAAATCCGTCGACCCGAAGCATCCGGTAGCCATCTGCAACGGAGAGACCGTATACCTGAACTATTTCGCGAAGCATTGCCCCGATGTAGACGTGTTCGGCGCGAATGTCTATCGCGGCCCCAACGGTTTCGGCAGGACATATTGGGAAGACGTTAAGGACCTCACGGACAGGCCGTCGATCATCACCGAATACGGCTGCCCTTCTTACGTCAAGGATAACCCCGAGAAGGGCGAGCATATGCAGGCCCTTTACCATAAGGGCAATTGGGAAGATATCGAATTCAACATGGCAGGCTCCGGTTTCGGCAACGCTTTAGGCGGTGTCTGTTTCGAATGGGTGGATGAATGGTGGAAGGCAGGGCCTCCTCCGCAGCTCGACCCGGCCAAGCAGGAATGGGAAGGCTGGGATTACAAGGCGAAGACAAGGATACCGGGCAATTTCAGGGGGCCGTTCCCGGACGGCTGGCTTCATGAGGAATACCTGGGCGTAGCGAGCCAGGGCGACGGCGCGGAAAGCCCGTTCATAAGGCAGCTCAAGGAGTCGTACTTCTGGTATAAGGAAAACTGGACAAAATAAACGAAAGGGGGTTGGGCGATGAAGAAGTTGGTGGCGGTAGCGGTGGTCTTGGCGGTGCTTGCCGGCGTGGCCGGTGTTTCGTACGCCGAGTTCAAGAAGTTCAACGTCTACACTGAAAGAAGCGCAAGGGACAACCATTATATCCCTTCGGGCTGGATGGGCGATTACGGTGATCTTAAGCTCGATACGGGTTGGAAAGAGAACCCGCATTCAGGTACGACCTGCATCAAGATAGCCTACACGGCCGAACAGAAACAGGGCGCCGGCTGGTGCGGCATCTACTGGCAGAACCCGGCGAATAACTGGGGCAGCAAACCGGGCGGGTTCGACCTGACCGGCGCAACCAAGCTTGTATTCTGGGCTAGGGGCGGAAAGGGCGGGGAAGTTCTCGCTGAGGTCAAGGATGGCGGCATAACCGGTGAATATGCGGATACCGATTCAGCTTCTGTAGGGCCGATAACTCTTACCACGGATTGGAAAGAGTACACGATAGACCTTACCGGCAAGGACCTTTCCTACATATCGGGCGGGTTCTGTTTTTCTGCATCTGCCACGGATAATCCGGATGGTTTTACCATCTTTTTTGACGACGTATATTACGAATAGAAGAGGAGATAAAATTGACCAAAAAGAAAGGGAATAAAAAATATCTGTGGATCCTGGCTATCATCCTGCTTCTGTTCTTTACGGCGGGAGGATGGTTCCTGTGCGGCAGGGCGCCGAAAAGCGGGAGGACCCATGTGGAGAAGCTTCCAAACGGGCACTTCCAGCTTTTAGTGGCAGGCCAGCCGTATATCGTTAAAGGCGCGTGCTATCAACCAATACCTCCGGGGCAGGATTATAACTACAACTGGTGGGGCGACCCCATGAAGCCTTGGCTTGTGGACGGCCAACTGATGAAGTCTGCGGGCATCAATACCGTGCGTTTTTACCAGCCCGGGGAAAATCCCCAGGAAGTGAAGCAAGTTGTGTCGGACTTGTTCCAGAAATTCGGCGTACGTACGATAATGGGGAATAACCTTGGCATTTATGATGTCCCGCCGCCAGACTATGCGGACGAGGGATACCGCCAGCAGATGAAGGAAGAGGTCCTTAAGATAGTCAAGGAATATAAGGACGAGCCTGGCATCCTGTTGTGGCTTCTCGGCAACGAGAATGATTACAGCTTTGATGACCTAATGTCTCCGTGGGGATCCGAGGAGCTTGATAAGATCGAGGACCCCAAAGAAAGGGCCAATGCGAAGGCCAAGATCTATTATTCTTTTGTGAACGATATTGCGAAAGAGATCAAGAGAATAGATCCCAACCATCCCGTTGCGATGGGCAATGGGGAGGTATTTTATCTCGAGATAGCCCGTCCGCTCACCCCGGATGTCGATATACTAGGGTTGATCTCCTACAGGGGCATCAGCTTCGGTAATACATGGGAGCAGGCCGATAAGAAACTTGGTAAGCCTATAATCCTTACCGAGTTCGGATGTGACAGGTACAATGCGCTTACCAGGAAAGAGGACGCGGATATGCAGTCCAAGTTCCTGATGTCGCAGTGGAAGGAGATCCTTCGCAATACATGCGGCAAGAGCGGAAAAGGTTCCGTGCTCGGAGGATGTATTTTCGAGTGGAGCGACGAATGGTGGAAACATGACGCGGCCAATCCCGCCAGCTGGTACGTCCAGGATGAGACCGCCGGCTGGACCAACGGCGCCTATTATTTTGATATCGAGGTCGAAGGCCACATGAACATGAACGAGGAATGGTACGGCATAGTCGGCATGAGCCTCGAGAAGGAGAACGGCGTAAACAAGAGGATACCCACAAAGGCCTACTATTCCCTCAAGGAATTATGGTCGAAGGGTTTCGAAGATGTCCCTGTAGCACCGTTAAGGGGCAAGAAGGTAAACTAGTAAGGCCATACCAGTAATATCGAACAGCGCAATGGGGACACCCTGCTAAGCAGGATGTCCCCATTTTTATTTGGGCTTAAATTATTAGGTTCAGTCCCTCAAGTGCACGTCGGCGTACTGGGCGATCATCTCGGCTACCTTTGAAGGGGGCAGGACCGAGAAGTAATGGTCAACGACGCAGTGGGCTATCTCGTGGGCCATAACGTTGGCTGAGATCTTCTCCTCGCTGGCGAAGAGCGAATCCAGCTTGAAGATATAGAAGGCTATGAATTTGTTATCCTGGTTGAAAATCTCGACGTAGACCCTGTCGAGGTCTGACTGTCCCTTGTATATGCGCACATTCAGGTGAAGGTCCCTGGGCCTCATATCGAGTATCTCCTGGACCTTGAAGAATATCAGATCGAACTTATAAGCTATCTCGTCCCCGGGGTCTTTTGAAGCGCGGATGGGTTTCTCGGAAAGCCCGAAATCTATCCTGTATGTATCTATCTTGTCGTTGACCTTGCGCACGTCCACCTTATCCTTGAAAAAGATCGTGCAAAACGTGCTTTTCACCGTCGTCCAGTCGCTTCCGTCGCTGAAGGCCCCTCCGGCCGTGATGCTCGCATACGCTGAGTTGCAAGCCGGAGAAAGGGCGAGCGCAACTCCGAGCGCTAATATTAAAGATAGTTTGAAAAAGGAGAGGTTCTGCTTGACCTGCTGTACCTTCTTTTCGGCCGGTTTTACGATCCTCTCGATATCCTCACCGGAGATCCCCTTTTTACCGAGGGCGTCCCTGATCGCGGACAGCTCGGCTTCCAACTCAACCGTTCTTGCCTTTGACGCCGCAAGGGGCTCCCTGATGACCTTCATCGTCCTGTTAAGCGTCTCGGCCAGCGTCTTTACCTCATCCGCCTGCCTCAGGTGCACGTCCGCGGTAAGGTCCCCTCCGGCGATATCTTCGAGGGACTTCTCCAGCCTGTAGAGGGGCCCGGCTATCCTGTGCGATATGAACAGGACGATAACGATGGTCGCCATGCTTACGAGGACCACGGCGGTGATACCGCTCGACAATAGTATCGGCAGCATGAAATCTGATGTGCTCTTGACGGTAAGGCGCAGGTTCTCGAAGCTGGTCGTGGTGGTATTACCGGCGAAAAGGTAAGACACGAAGAACATTATTAGGCAGGCCAATATCAAAAGCAGGCAGAACTTGATGATAAAGCCCGCCTGGAAGCCCTTTTTTATGAAGTAGTTGCGCCTTCGGTTCTGGCCGCCTGAATTTTTCATTTTATGGTTATTCTATCCAATGCCTTTACGTTGATATCGACCGGAGTCTTTACCTTGAGCCCTTCAATCCAGGACCTGATCTCCTCGCTCGCCTTGAGGTTGCGGTCCTTATCGGTCTCGGGTATAGAGGAGAGGACCTCCTCGGATTTTACGTCAAGCAGGGAGCGCAGAAGGCTCTGTTCCCAGAAGCGTTCGACCATATTCATGAACTGCGGGTCCCTGTCGAGGCCCCGGCGCTGCGCTTCGAGCAGCAGTATCTTCTTCTGAATTATCCCGTCGAGGATCTGTTCCTTAGTTACCTTATCGCGGTATTCGGCCGGATATAGCGAAAGCTCGGACATGAAGTCGCTCCTGTAGAGGGAATAGCTGCCTATGGTCGCTATGACCTCTTTTCCGGGTTTTCCCCGCGAGCAGCCCTGCAGGCATGATACCGCCAGGGCCACGAGCATAAGCCAGATTAGCTTCTTCACAGGGGATATTATAAGTGCTTTACATCTATTTTTCAATATGATAATTTATCCGCATGGCTAGAATTGCTTATTTTGCGGTGCTCATATGCCTTTTATCCGCTGCGGCGGACTGCCCGGCCGACTACAATATGGTCACAGGGAAGGACGAGGCCCTTTACGTATCCCCGGAGCAGGAGATGGAGATGGGCGATTCGATCGCGAAGAAGGTCGAGTCCGTATATAAACTCGACCCCGACAAGCACGCGCAGGAGAGGGTGGAGCTGATAGGGAACAGGCTTTCGAAATACTGCGACCGCAAGGAACTGATATACCATTTCAAGGTCCTGGCCGTGGATGATATTAACGCGGTGTCTCTCCCGGGAGGATGGGTCTATGTCTTCAAGGGGCTCATTGATGTCTGCAAGAACGACGACGAGCTCGCGGGGGTAATAGCCCATGAGATCGGGCATATCGCCGCGCGCCATCATATGAAGAAACTGCAGCAGAGCTCCCTTGCTACCGCCGCCATGGTACTCGTCGCGGTAACCGGGGGAGGCCAGGCCGCAAGCGCGACAGACCTGGCTATAACTTCCCTTATGGCGTCATATTCCCGCGAGGATGAGTTCGAGGCGGACAAGCGCGCCGTGCTCTATACGAAGGAAGCGGGGTATGACCCTCACGGGGTCCTTACCTTCATGCAGACGATGAAGAACGAGAAGAAGAACGATATCCGGCCTTATTCGTATTTCAAGAGCCATCCCTATGTCGGCGAGAGGATGGGAAAGATCGAAAGCGCAATAGAGGGGCGGTCGACCTTCAGGGAATGGATAAACAAGCCCCTCGACAATAAGTGGTGACAGTCCAGCCGTAATACACCCCAAAAATAACAAATTATTCCTCTTGACTTATGCCTTACATATTATATACTGGTATACGTCCAGTATACATATGGGGAGGCTGTGACGGGAAGGAGGTGAACGAATAATGAGGTTATTCTCAGCTTTAGTCGTATTTGCGATGTTCCTCTTCGCCGCATCAAATGTCTCGGCCGCAGCATGGGAGGATTTTGAAGGCGTGACTCCTCCGGCTATTCCGGCTGGTTCGTACAGCTTCCACGACACCGGCGAACAGGCGGAAGAGACGGTTGCGGGCGGTCCCGGCGGTAATTACCTTAGGCTCAACGGTACTGACCTTAACGGCAACTGGTATTTGGGCGGATGGGGTAATTACAAGCCGCAGGATTGGTCGGGCATGACAGGATTGCAGGCCAATGTAAAGGGTGACGGCAGCTACGGCACGATCAAGTATGAGCTGTATGAGAATGACGGCGATGTATTCGCGGGAGGTTATTACGGTTCTTCGACCTACTTACCGATCGATTGGACGGGTTGGAAGACCATATCGCTTCCTTTTGCAGACCTCGTCGACCAGAACCCGGGAGTGGGTAATGACGTGTGGACCGGAGATCTCAAGCAGATCAACTTTGTAACGGCGTGCGGCGGCACCAGCCCCGGCGGCTCCTTGGACATAGGCATCGACGACATCCGGGCCGTGCCGGAACCGGCGAGCTTATTGCTTCTCGGTTCAGGACTGGTGGGGATGTTCGCGGCCTCCAGAAAGAAAAAGTAATTCGCGCTACTCATTAAGGGAGGTTTGATAGTACGGAGTCCCCCAACTTTCAAGCCTCCCTTAACTATTCAGGAAGATGGAGACGAGGGTAACGATGTTCAGGAAGAAAGGCGTGGCACTGATACTCGTAGTAGGCATACTGTCCCTGTTGGCAATGATAGGCACGACTTTTGCGGTTTCCATGTTGTTGGCCAACAAGGAGACCGCGAACTTCGCCGGAAGTGTTAAGGCCAGATACCTGGCGGAAGCCGGAATCGCGAAAGCCATAGCCGAACTCAAGAACGGCGTAGACGGAGCGTCCAATAGCGCCTTTGATACGTCCTCGGAGCCGTGGTATTCCGGTTATTCGGATCCCGGCCTTCTGGGCGGCCGCGGCGGATATGCGGTCACCGCGGTAGATTGCGCGAGGCAGGTCAATGTCAACAATACCGGCAACAGTAAATTAGGCCGGATAATTCAGGACCTTAACGCCGCCCTCGGCAGCCCGCTGACTTCGATAGAGTGCCAGGCCATAGCGGCGAACGCCCCTTATGCGACAAAGGAGGAGATAAAGATCAGGGCCGGGATCAGCGCCGCCAAATATGACGCAATAAAAGATTATGTTACTTTATACGGCTATATAGACCGGAATACGTTCCTGCCCGATGATACGACTCATGAGGACAGGGCGCCGGTCAACATTAACACCGCTTCGGAGGCTGTCCTTCGTGCGGTACTCCGAAGCTGTGTTAACAGCGACGCCAAATCGCAGGATCTCGCGCAGGCGATCATTGCCGGCAGGCCTTTTACAAGCTGGCAGCAGTTCGATGCGTTCATCGATGATTATATCGGCCTGAGCCCTACGGAGAGCAGGGCCGTAAAAGACGGGGCCAATCCCAACAGGACGAAGCCGGCGGCCTATTCCACCGAATTTTGCTTTAATTCCGGCGGGTTCTACGACGTGGCCTCGACCGGGACAGTGACGAATTTAATAGGGGCGGCCTCGGCGTCCGGCCATGCCCGCGCGATAATAAGGATATTCGATATATGGAACCAGACCACGAAGGACCAATTCGCGCAGGTTTGGCGCAACGACAACTGGGCAGGCGGAACGGGGGAAGGCGACCTGTCTAACGGGGAGATGGTCCGCGTGAATTTCATGGATAGCTGTCCGGTAAGGTCCGACCAGGACTGGAACGGGTCCGCAGCCGTTAATTACGACATAATAAAGAACTCCGTAAAGGCCGGTTTCTGGGATAATTTCACGGAAAGGATAGACGGCAGCGTGGGCCAGCAGACGGATTGGACAAATAACGAGTGGAACCCGAAGGACGGGGCTTGGAATACGACGGTCCTGGGGCAGTACGACACGGAGACCGGCGACAATACGAAACTGTGGCCCACCGCCGACCTCGGCCGTGAATCCTCCCGGAGATGGATGTGGACGAACCACAGCGCCCAGGTATACATAGATGACAAGATAAGGGCCTACGACATGCGCATGAGGTTCTGGTGGGATGCGGCAGAGCCTATCGATTACGAATATCCGATAACGGACCCCGGATCATACGCTTTCAGGTTCCAGAACGATGTCGGCCGGCTGGTCTTCAAAAGGACGAGCGCCGGGGACGCGAGTTATTACCTTGAGGACATGCAGCAGGGCGCCGTTTACGGCGTGGACCCGGGGCCGCTGCCCCATACGGGGATGCTCCATATATGGGCAAGCCCTTCCTGGGGCAACTATTCAGAACCGTATGTCCTGCGCAAGACCCTCAGGGTGGTATGCCGGAACAAAACGTATTGGACATATTACAACGCCTCCTCCGGCAGGATACAGGAAGGCAATTACAGTTTTTCGAACATCAACGGCAGCGGGACGAGCGCGTCGGGCCTTGTAAGGCTGTACGGAGAATACCACCTGCCGGCCTTTGATAATGTCAGGGTGATCCCTCAGGACGGCTATTACATCTCTGCCCCGGGCAACGCCGGCGTCATGGTGGCATGGGGTTCCATAACCGGCACCGTAACGGTGCCGTCAACCGCGAGCGCCGCTTCGGAGAGGGTGAGTTTCATGACAAGCGTAGACGGAGGCGCGACATGGCAGGCGCCCGGGGCGGGCGGCGGCATAACGTCGCAGCCGGCGTCTTCGATACAGTACAGGGCGGATTTCGTCTCTAATGACAATTCATTGCCGGCGACGAAACCATGGTATAGCGAGACGGCGGTCCTCGAGGACGTGACCGTCTCGTTCATGCCAAGGACGCAGATAGTCTACTGGCAATAGGGGGTATCGGATGAAGAACCTCGTATTAGCATTGACGGTAATGTTAAGCTTCGGAGCCTGTGCGGCCGATGACGGCATATCCATACCGAACTGCGATTCTGACGTGAAGATCGTGGTCGATAGGATAAACCGCATTGAAGACAGGCAGGAGCGCGAGTCAAACTGCCGGATATACCTGGATCTCGCGGAGAAACTCGTGAAACGCGCAAAAGAACATGATATACCGCTCAAGAGAAGCAAGTACTTTGTCCTCGCTAGGGGATGTTTCGAGGTCGTAAAGAGGTGCGATTACGACGGCATGGCCGCTGCGGCGCCCAAGGCCGGGATGGAAGCTGAGGGCTACCGGTCCCCGGAGGATATTAAGGCGATCGCCGAAAATGGCATAGACTCCTGCAATGCCGGCCTGTCGGGACAATTGAGGCTGCCCGGGATCGAGCCGGCCGAAAGCGCCGAGAGGATAGCCGCCGAACTCCGCGAGAGGCCCGATAATGCGAGGAGGGAGGCGTCAGGAAGATACCTTGAGGCGGCAAGATATTACGAGAAGCTTTCAAGGGACAGCGCAGGACCCGATTGCGCGGAATACGGCGCGGCGGCGATGTCATGTTATCTTATCGTATCGGAGATAGCTCCGGACGCGAGAGTAAGCAACGAAGCCTGGGCAGGATATAAGAGATGCGGTGCGTATACCGCCTCATATTGCCCCGGCAGGGCCATGTAATAAATTTGCATTTTAATAATGTTGTGGTATACTACCTGTATAGAAAGGGCGCCAGATGAAGTTGATACCGGTTCTAATCCCGCTTTTCATAATTACCCTGTTTTCCGCCTTCTCCTGCAAGGCGGCCGAGCCCGACAAACAGGACGGCCCCGAGGGCTGCCTGTGGGGCATATTCATGGAAAACACGCCCATCCGCATGGAACCCATCAACAGGTTCGATATCGCCTCCAATAAGAAGTCCGGCTCCGTGATGTTCTATATCGACTGGGAAAAGATCTTCCCGCTGGAGGACTGCCGGGCGATCGTGAACTACGGCGCTATCCCGCATGTCACGTGGGAACCCTGGATAAAGAAGGACGGCAAGGACATAATTTACCTCGACAATATAATCAAGGGCCAATATGACGATTATATCAGGACGTTCGCTAAGCGCGGCAAGAGGCTTGGTACTTCATATTTCCTGCGCATGGGCCACGAGATGGACGGCAACTGGTACCCGTGGTCCGGCGCGCAGAATGACAAGGACCCGAAAAAGTACATAAAGGCATGGCGCCATGTATATGACATTTTTAAGGAAGCCGGGGCCGACAATGCCATATGGGTCTGGTGCGTCATGGACACTGAGGTACCGTGGACCCAATGGAACACCTACAGCAATTACTATCCCGGCAGCAACTACGTCGACTGGGTCTCGATAGACGGGTATAACTGGGGCACGGCCGAAAAATGGAGCCGCTGGAACTCGTTCGAGAAGATATACGCGAAGAGGTATAAACAGCTGACGGAAAAATATCCGGACAAGCCGATAATGATAGGCGAATTCGCTTCGGGAGATGCCGGCGGCGATAAGGCGCAATGGATAAAGGACGCGTTCGTCTCGCTCAGGCAAAAGTTTCCGCGCATAAAGGCCGTGGTATGGTTCAATATAAAGAAGGAATGCGACTGGCGCATTCACGGCAAGAATGATATACTCAAGGCGTTTTCCGAAGCCGTCTCCGACCCGTATTTCAAGAGCGACCCGACGCAGTTCGCCAAACTGCTGAAGGGCTTTAAACTTCCGGAAGGCGCCTCGGCGGAGCTCAAGGCTATGCCGCAGGTCGCGTATTCGAGGCCGGTCATAGAAGTCCTGAAAGCGCCAGCGCCTATTACCCTGGACGGGAACCTTATCGAGTGGCCGGGCGTGACGCCGGTCTTGATAAACGAAAGGAAGAATGTCATAATGGGCCAGGACCTCTGGAAAGGGCCTGACGATGCCAGCGCGGAGGTATACCTGATGTGGGACGAGGCCAACCTGTACGTCGCCGCTAAGGTCAAGGACGATAAGCCTTTCATAAACGATAAGCGCGGCGATGCCATATGGAACGGCGACAGTTTTGAGATAGCTTTCAGCCTGAACCCGCAGGCAGAACCTAACAGGATGGCTTTTGATGAAGCGGATTTCCAGATCGGCTTCAGCACCGGCAACAGGAAGGAAGTCATCCCGCAGAGATGGTCATGGCAGCTTAAGAACAAGGTCGAAGGCGTGCAGTCGGCGGTCTATAGGCCGGAGGATTTCAGCGGGTATGTGGTCGAAGCCGTCGTACCCTGGAAGTCGTTCTCCCGGGATTTTGTCCCGTCGGCCGGCATGAAGGTAAGCTTTAATGCCGCGCTGAACGATTCGGACACGAAGGACAGGCACACTCAGATGGTCCTCTCGGGGGACGAGAGATTTTACGAGGAGCCGAACCAGTGGGGCTATATCGTTTTTAAAGAAAGGGGGCAGTAAAGATGGGAAAGAGGGTGTTTGCGGTAATGTTCTTGTGCGGTTTGGCGCTGATCGGCGCAGCGAAGCTGGCCAATGCCGAAGTGGTGGAGTATTTCTCAGACGTGATCGATGAGGGGAACGGCCAGTACAAGTACGTATATGGCGGAATCACGTCCTTCGAGATCGAGAAGTCCGGTGCGAAGACCGGAGAAGCGTGCCTTAAGGCCGAGATGGACTGCACGCAGTGGTCCGGAGCGGCGATAGGCCATTACCCTCTTATCGACCTTACGAAGTACAAGAAGCCGGGCATAGAGTTGTGGGTGAAGGGCGCCGAGGGCGGCGAGAACTTTGAGGTCATACTCATAGATGCCGACGACTCGGACGGGAACAAGACGGAGATCGGCGTCATGGCCGCTCCGAATTTCGTAAAGACATCCAAGGAATGGCAGAAGGTAGTGATACCGTTCACGGCCTACCCGAAGAAGGGGCAGTACTGGGACGGGAACAACAACAAGATGGTCACCGGAGTCGAGTTCAACGCCTCGGAGCTTAAAGAAATAAAACTGGCTGTCGGCCCCGCTTATAACAAGGGCAAGAAGTCCGTGACCATATTCGTCGACGACGTCAAGATCGTCGAGATGCCTTAAGAGAGAAGATAACATGAGCCCGAAGGTTGATAAATCCAGCGGCAGGTTCTTTTACCAGCAGTTTGCCGATATACTGCGCAAGCAGGTCCAGGGCGGCCAGTATAAGCCGGGGGAACCTATACCTTCGGAGCGCATACTTAGCAAGGAACACGGGATCAACCGCATAACATTAAGGCGCGGTATCGCCCAGTTGATAAGGGAGGGCTTTCTGTATTCCGTACCCGGCACCGGGACGTTCGTCTCGGACGAGGAAGGACTGCAGAAAGCCCATACCCTCTCTTCGGGCAAGCGTCTGTCGAGGCGCAAGAACATCGCCTGCATATTGAGGCGCCTGAATCCGACATCCCAGTCACCTATATTGAGCCCGTACTATGTCGGCATATTCTCCACGATGCAGAAAGAAGCCCTTAAAATGGGCTGCGTGCTGTCCTTTAATTTCGTGACGTCCATAAAGGACGAGCGCGATATAGCGAGATGGGCGATGGAGAATAACGTGGACGGGATCATCGTTATAGGGGGCCTGGACAAGACCACGGTCATGAGCCTGTACGACAAGAAGTTCCCTCTGGTCCTCGTTGATAACGAGATGTCCAAGCCCGCGATAGATTCCGTGATACCCGATAACAGGCTCGGCGGGTACCTGGCCGTGAAGCACCTGACGGATCTCGGCCATAAACGCATAGCTATGATACGCGCGCCCCTGCAGGAGCAGCCGGCCTCGATAGGCAGGCTTGAAGGCTATAAGGAAGCCCTCCAGGAGGCGGGGATCAAATACGACGACAGCCTGGTCATAGAGGGCTATTACCAGGTCGAAGAGGGTTATAAGGCCATGGAGAAGATCCTGAAGAAGAGCCCCCTGCCGACCGCCGTATTCGCGATCAATGACGAGGCCGCGATGGGCGCGATGAAGGCCGTAAGGGAGAAGGCCTCCCTCGTAATCCCAAAAGATATCTCTATAGTCGGATTCGATAATATAGAATGGGCGGCGCTCTCAACGCCGCCGCTGACCACCGTTAACGTGCCCAAGGAAGAGATGGGTTCTATAGCGCTCAAGAAGCTCGTAGACAGGATAGAAGGCCGTATAGGCATAGCCACGAAAGAGGTCGTGCCTGTAGATCTTATAGTCAGGCAGTCCACCGCCAGGCCGAAGTAATATTTATTTTTTTGGATGCATATGGTATACAACCAGTATATATGAAAGGCACGGATATGGACTACGGCGGGTTTTCAAAGGACGGGAAGGAATTTATAATAAACAGGTTCGATACCCCGACGCCGTGGATAAACTACCTCTGCAACGGCAAATACGCTGCGCTGATTTCCCATACGGGCGGCGGGTACAGCTTCTTCGAGGACCCTAAGTATCAGCGCATAACGAGGTACAGGTACAATAACGTGCCGTTGGACAGGCCGGGAAGGTATATTTACATCAGGGATGATGGGAACGGGGAGTACTGGTCGGCCGGATGGCAGCCCGTATGCAGGGCGCCTGACGCGTGGGAATGCAGGCACGGGCTCGGATATACGAAGATATCCTCGGAGAACTGCGGCATCCGCAGCGAGGTCACGTATTTTGTGCCGTTGGACGACAACCTTGAGGTATGGTCCGTTTGCGTGACGAATACAGGGAAGCGGAAGCGCGCGATAACGATGACGCCTTACGTGGAATTCGCGCTTTTCGACGCGTCCGAAGAGTTCATGTTCCACCCGAACCTGCATTATTTCTCGACCGCGGAATACGACAGCCGCGACAAGGCGATATATTATTCTTTTTATAACAGGAAAAAGGGTTATTTCAAGCGCAACTTTTCTAAAGTGTACTTTGCGGTGACAAACCGTGAGGTACAGGGCTACGATTGCGAGAGGGAGGCGTTCATCGGCAAATACCGCAGCGAGACGGATCCGGAAGTCATGAAGACCGGCAGGCACAGGAATTCCAAGGTCATCGGCGGCAATGCCATAGGGTGCCTCTCCGTGCGTTTCGAACTGGAACCAGGGGAAGAGCAGAGGGCCATAGTCGTCATGGGGGTGGACGCTTACGATAACAGGCTTACTCCCGACAGGATATTGCGGAAATACTCGGACGAAAACCATGTTGCGCGTGAGCTGGAACGCGTAGGGGGATATTGGGAAGGATACACGTCGAAACTGAGCGTCGAGACCCCCGATCCCGTCATCAACGCGAACATCAATATATGGAACCAGTACCAGTCGAGGACGACGTTCGACTGGTCGCGTTATGCATCGCTTATGTATAACACCGGCACCGGCCGAGGCGTCGGATTCAGGGACACGAGCCAGGACACGATGGGAGTGGTCCATGCGATCGCGCCCCAGGTAAAGGATAAGATAAAACTGCTTGCCAAGAACATGTACGAGGACGGCCACGCGTACCACCTATTCTACCCGACGGTCGGCACGGGCGAGCCGAAGAAATATTCCGACGACCACCTCTGGATGATACCCGCGGTTTATTCATACATCTGCGAGACGGGCGATCACCGGATACTCGACGAGAAGGCCCCGTATATTGAGGGATCGAGCGGCACGATATATGAGCATATGGCCCGCGCGCTGGAATATACCCTCTCGAATTGCGGGCCGCATGGGTTCCCGAGGATGTTCTATGCGGACTGGAACGATTGCCTGAATGACATAGACAGGAAGGGTAAGGGGGAATCGGTATGGGTCGCGATGTTCCTTTGCTATGCGGCGAAGCAGATGGCGGAACTCGCGGAAAAGACGGGGAAGGCAAAAGACGCCGGGAATTTCATGAAGATATATAACGGGATGAAGGATAAGATAAACGATATTGCGTGGGACGGGGAATGGTATATACGCGCGTTTACCGATGAGGGCAGGCCGGTCGGCTCGAAGGCCTGCGAGGAAGGAAAGATCCACATCAATACGCAGAGCTGGGCCGTCCTAAGCGGCGTGGCGGACCGGGAGCGGGGGCTCAAGTGCATGGATGCCGTTAAGAAGCACCTCGATACGGATATAGGCATCAGGATATGCCGGCCGTCCTATACGAGCGGCCCGGACGATATCGGCTCGCTGATAAATTATCCGGCGGGCATCAAGGAGAACGGCGCGATATTCTGCCATGCCAATACCTGGGCCGTTATAGCGGAGGCGATGCTTGGCCGGCCCGACAGGGCCTTCGAATATTATCACAAACTGCTCCCGGCTGTCGCCGCGAAAAAAATAGGAGCGGAAACCTACAGGGTCGAGCCGTATGTATACTGCCAGTTCCTGTTCGGGCCCGACCATCCGCAGTTCGGGCGCGGCAGCCATTCCTGGCTTACCGGGACATCGGCCTGGATGTTCCGCGCGTTCACCGACTGGATACTCGGCGTAAGGGCTACGCTCGACGGCCTTACCATCGACCCGCGCCTTCCTTCTTCGTGGGACGGTTTCACGATGAAGCGGCTTTTCCGCGGAAAAGAATATGAGATAAAGGCCTCGGCAGGGAAAGTCACCGTCAACGGAAAGCCCATAAGGGACGGTTCTTTAGCCCATCGGAGAAGTGTCCCCATTTGATTACTGCCGGGATTTCTGGTAGAATATAGCAAATCCCGGGAGGTCCAAATGAAGAGAACGTTTCGTCTCGCGGTAATAGCCATTTCCCTTATTTTCCTTTCCCCGCTGCAATCCCGGGCAGAAGATAAGCCCGTCCCGAAGCCCGAAACGCGCATCCATAAGGCCGGAAAACCGGTCAAGGTCGATTGCGACCTGAGCAAATACCCCGGATACGCCATAAGGATGGACAAGAAGTCTTACGAGATATTGATGTACAACACATGGTCGGGCAAGGAAGACCTCAGCGCGGATATCTACCTCCTCTGGGATGATGATGCTATGTATGTCGCGGCGAAAGTGACCGACGACGTACCTTTTGACAACAGCAAGGAAGGCCCCGACATCTGGGACGGCGACGCGGTAGAGATAATGCTCGGCCTTGACGAGGCGGCCGATCCCGGGAGGATGTTCTTCGGGAAGCGGGATTACCAGATTGGCATCACTCCCGGCAATGGCAAGGATATCAAGGCGGGTGAATGGGTATGGCGCCGCGACGATTACGAGGGCGGGATAGAGGTCGCCTCCGTGAAGTGGGATAAGGGATATATTATCGAGTCGAGGATACCCTTCAAGGTCCTGGGCGGGTTCAAGCCCGAAATAGGCAGGAAGATAGATTTTGATGTCTCCGTCGACGACGGCGATACGCATAAGAGGGAACTGCAGTTCACGTGGCACGGGACAAAGAATGTCTTTTCGGACCCGAGCGAGTGGGGCATAGCCGTTTTTGCCGCGCCGCGCTCAGCGATAGCGTTATCATATTCAACGATGATGGCCGTCATCGCGGGGATAATCCTTGTCGTGACGTTCATGGCTTTTGCCGCGCGCCGGCCCAACAAATAATGGAGGAAGATATATGAAATGTGACACTTGCGGACGCGACGTCCCTGAAGTGAAGAGGGTCGTCGTGGCGCCCGGCTATGACAGGACGCTTGCGAAGCCGATGTATAACTGCCCGGAATGCTACGAAAAGAAAGAGAAAGCCAAGAAAGATGCATCAGATAAAAGTACTGGATAACGGTTATGTCGCGCTCGTCGATTCGATGGGCGGCGACAGGGCTGTCATAGAGGGCGCCCGCCGCTGCTACATGAGCGAGCCGCAGGGTGAGTCTGCGGACTCTAAACTGATCCGCCATCTTATAATAAAGGACCACGGCACGCCTTTCGAGCACGCCTATTTCCGTTTCGACGTCAAATGCCCGATATTCGTAGCGCGCCAGTGGATCCGCCACCGCATCGGCACGTACAATGAGATGTCGCTGCGCTATTGCCTCGCAAAAAGGGATTTTTACACGCCGGAGGGCCTGTCGGGCGAGGCGCTCCTTAGATACAAGAAGTCGATCAACGATGCCTTCGACGCTTATGAATCGATGGTCTCGTCCGGGATAAAACGGGAACAAGCCCGCGGCGTCCTGCCGCTTTCAATATATACCCTTTATTATTGGACTGTTAACGCGCGGTCCCTCATGAATTTCCTAAAGCAGCGCCTCGATAAGTCGGCCCAGCCGGAGATACGCGAGTACGCGAAGGCCCTGCTCCAGATATTCAGGGAGACGATGCCGGTGACGGCCAAAGCATTCGAAGAAAAAATAATGCCGAAAGAGTAATGGACCCGAACGAACACCCCGAAGAACTGATACAGGGATGCATAAGGAAAGACAGAAGGTCGTGGGATGTGTTCGTCGAAACGTATTCAAGGGTAGTATACTGGGCTATCCGGGACCGGCTCAAGCGCTACGGATATGATTTTAGCGAGGAAGACGTCAATGACATCCACCAGGATGTCTTTATCGCTTTATGGGCCAGTGACAGGTTGAAGCAGCTCAGGGAACACGGAAAAGCGGCGGGATGGCTGGCGATGGTTGCGGGCAATGCGGCGATAGACCATTTCCGCAAGGTAAAGAGGCAGTCGCCGCCGAATTCGATATCCATATACGAAGAGATATACAGGACCGGTGACGGCGAATCCAGGACGCTCGAGGAAGTGCTGCCCTCCGGCGCGGACCGCCCGGACAGGCAGGCGCAGTTGAACGAAGCGCGGGAAGAGCTGGAAGCGGCGCTCGACGGGCTCAACCCGAAGGAGAGGATGGCCGTCAAGCTGAACCTGCTGCACGGCATGAAACACGCCGAGATCGCGGCGGCGCTGAAAGTCCCGGTAAATACGGTTTCTACGACAATAGCCAGGGCAAAGAAAAACCTGAAAGAAAAACTCGAAAAGAAACGTCTATTATAATATGAAAGAGAGCATAGGCAGCCTTCATGAAGTAAAGACAGCCTGTCCCGATGAGGCAACTCTGGCCGAATATGCCGGCGGCGCCATGACGCAGTGGCAGAGGGAGCGGCTTGAGGAGCATGCCTCGGCCTGCGCGGCGTGCCTTGAGAATATCAGGGCGGCGCAGACTGCCGAAAGGATGCTGGCGGAAGGAGCTCTCGCGGATACGGGCGAAAGCCTTAAGAATAAAGCGAAAGGTCTTGCTAAAATGGACACAGGAAAGAGGAGGTTCCGGAGCTATATCTGGCTTGCGGCGACAATAGCCGCGTTTACGCTGTCGTTCACCGTGCCGAAATATTTTGCGCAGTTCCTTGCCGCAGCCGTGATTCTGGGCCTAAAATGGGTATCCGAGAGCGAGGGGATACGCACGCTGATAGTCTCGATGGATGCGAAGCGCCGGCATGAGGAAGAACATGAGGAGATGCCTAAATGGAGACGATAACAAAGTCATATGAGACGAAGAACGGCCTTGTCGAGGGAGTGCAGGTCAAGTGGCCGGGGTTCAGCATACTGATGGTGACCGGCAAAAAAGGCTTCCTGGTATGCGGCGTCTTCGACCTCGAGGCTATCGACAGGTTCAACGCGGCCGCCGCTATGGTCGAGAGCACGCCGGATAACCCGATAGGCAGCCTCGAACGTTTCCCGAACCGCAAGATATCAAAAGCCAACAAGAAGGCCGCCGATTTGGGCATAACGGCCGGCATGGATGTAATAAAGGCCTTTGAGCTTATAGCGTGAAGCGGCCCTTTCGTTTTATTGCGGCGATCCTTTTTTTGGCGGCGCTCGCCGGCTGCTCATCCACCCGCGCCGATAGGGATGTCTTCTTCCAGGTCTCGACGCTCAACGCTCTCGCGGGGGGAGTCTATGACGGGGAGACCACCTTCACGGAATTAAAGAGGCACGGCGATTTCGGTATCGGGACGTTCAATGCCCTTGACGGCGAGATGGTCGCGCTGGACGGGGAGTTCTACCAGATTAAGTCCGACGGTCTCGCGTATGATGTCCCCGGCATCGCGAAGACCCCGTTTTCCGAGGTGACGTTCTTCGAGGCAGATAAGACGGTGCCCCTGGACAAGCCGATGGATATGAAGCAGCTGCAGGAATACCTGGACACGTTCATGCCGACCAATAATATTTTTTATGCGGTCAGGATCGACGGCCTGTTCGACTATGTCAAGATGAGGAGCGTCCCGCCGCAGCAGAAGCCTTATATGCCGCTCTCCGAGGCCGTGAAGAGGCAGGTGGTCTTCGGGATGAGCGATATAAAGGGGACCGTTGTAGGCTTCAGGTGCCCCGCGTATGCCGAAGGTTTTAACCTGCCCGGATACCATATGCATTTCATAACAGATGGAAGGAACAGGGGAGGGCACCTGCTGGATTTCCGCATAAAGCGCGGGACTGCGGAGCTGGATCACACGGCGCGTTTCAGCGTCTCGCTGCCGGGTGATAAGGCATTTTATTCGGCCGGGCTGACAAGTGAAGGGGATCAGGGCCTGGAGAAAGCGGAAAAATAGTGGCGGATAATAACAAGAAAGCCGCGATAAGCCTTATCGTGCTCTTCGGGCTCGTGAGCCTCTTCGGAGATATCGTCTACGAGGGCGCGCGCAGCGTGAACGGCCCTTACCTGAAGACCCTCGGCGTAAGCGCCGCGGTGGTCGGCTTCATCGCGGGGCTCGGAGAATTTATCGGTTACGCGATACGCCTGGCCTCCGGCTATTTTGCCGACAAGACGAAGGCGTACTGGCTGTTTACGTTTGTCGGCTACGGCATGCTTGTGACGGTCCCGCTGCTTTCGCTTACGGGCGTATGGCAGGTAGCGGCGCTATTTATAGTGCTGGAGCGCTTCGGCAAGGCCTTAAGGGCTCCCGCGCGCGATACGATAGTATCCCAGGCGTCAAAACAGGTCGGTACCGGTTTCGGGTTCGCGATCTCCGAGGTCATGGACCAGATAGGCGCCCTGACCGGCCCGCTTATCTTAATGGCGCTCTTCATGTTCGTAGGCAATTCGGGAAACGAAATAGCGAAATACCAGAAAGGATACAGTCTTTTCTGGATACCCTTTGTCCTTGTCATGGCGTGCGTAGTTTTCGCTTACCTTAGAGTCCCCGATCCCGCGAAGCTCGAGGACTCGATCAAAAGAGCGCCTGAGCCTGACAAGCTCTCAAGGACCTACTGGCTTTATACGCTGTTTACTTTTATCACGACGATGGGTTTCGTGAATTTCGCGCTTATAGGGTATCATTTCAAGGCGAAGGACGTGCTTTCCGACGCGCAGATACCGTTGTTTTACGCGATCGCGATGGCGGTTGACGGCGTGGCCGCGTGGTTTGTGGGCACGTATTACGACCGCCTTAAGAACAGGAGCGGTAACGAAAAGGCGGGCCTTAGCACGCTGCTTATGATACCGTTGCTCTCGGTATTTATACCGTTATTCGCTTTTACGCAGAGTTTTATCCTGGCCCTCATAAGCGCCGTGATATGGGGCGTCGTAATGGGCGTGCACGAGACCATTATGAAGTCCGCGATCGCCGACCTGACCCCCATGAAAAAGAGGGGGACGGGTTATGGCATATTCAATACGGCATACGGCCTGGCGATGTTCATCGGAAGCGCGCTGATGGGGGTACTGTACGACCACTCCATCGTGATACTTATTGCGGTCGCGGTCATGATCCAGTTGGTGGCCATACCGCTTTTCTTTTTGATGAAGAGGGAAGCTTTTGTGGTATTATAATGCTCTAAAAGGCAGGGGATATGGAACCGGATAAAAGCTTAGGCAAGAGGCTAAAAAATATCGTAATAGGCGGTGCGCACGATCCGCACGACAAGAGGATCTTTCATAAGATCTCGCTGATAGCGTTCTTCGCGTGGGTCGGGATCGGCGCTGACGGGCTTTCCTCTTCATGCTATGGGCCGCAGGAAGCATTTGTGGCTTTGCAGGGGCATATGTACCTCGGTATATTCGTCGCGCTCGCGAGTGCCATAACGGTTTTTATCATAAGCGCCAGTTATTCGCAGATAGTCGAAATATTCCCTTCAGGCGGCGGAGGATATCTTGTCGCCAGTAAACTGCTTTCGCCGAGACTGGGGATGCTCTCCGGCTGCGCCCTCCTTATTGATTATATGCTTACTATAACCGTGTCTGTTGCCTGCGGTGCCGACGCGCTTTTCAGCTTCCTGCCGGCGGATTGGCTGCAATACAGGCTGGTTTTCGCGTCATTTGTCATTATAGTGCTTATAATGCTTAACTTAAGGGGCGTCAAAGAATCGGTACTCGTATTAATGCCTATATTCATCGTCTTTGTGCTGACCCATGTCTTCCTGATAGTATATGCGCTGATCTCGCATTCGGCGAATTTTCCCGAAGTGGTAGCTTCCACCCATAAGGATTTCAGTAATACCGCTTCGCAGGTAGGCATCTTCGGCATAATATTCCTGATACTCAGGGCATATAGTATGGGTGCGGGCACGTATACCGGTATCGAGGCCGTCAGTAATTCCCTGCCTGTATTGAGAGAGCCGAAGGTCCAGACCGCAAAGCGGACCATGATGTATATGGCAACTTCGCTTGCTTTCATGGTCGTCGGGCTGATGCTCGCGTATATGCTTTACAAGGTCCAGCTCTCGGAAGGGAAGACGCTCAATGCCGTGCTTGTCGGAAGCGTGACCCAGGCATGGAACAGCAATGTCGCGCTCGTTTTCCTGCTTATTACGCTGGTATCGGAGGCCGCGCTGTTGTTTGTCGCCGCTCAGACGGGATTTATCGACGGGCCGAGAGTGCTCTCTTATATGGCCCTGGACAAATGGGTGCCGACGAGATTCGCGACGTTGAGCGACCGGTTTGTCACGCAGAACGGCGTGTTGATCATGGGGATAGCCTCGCTTATACTCATGGTCTCTACCCGCGGGTCGGTCGCGTTGCTCGTGGTCCTCTATAGTATAAATGTCTTCATAACATTTACCCTTTCCCAGGCAGGCATGGTGCGCCACTGGTGGCTGTTTCGGAAGAAACTTTCGTCCTGGCGCAGGAAATTCGCTATCAACTCGATCGGGTTCCTGCTTACGGCGTTCATTCTTTTATCCGTTATAGTGATCAAATTCACGGAGGGCGGCTGGGTAACGCTTATTGTTACCGGAAGCCTTGTCGCAGTGGTATTGATAATAAAGTCCCATTATGAGCACACCGCAAAGATGTTGAAGCGCCTTGACAGCCTTGTCATGGCGGCGGGTTTTTCGAGCGCGGAGACTATACCGGGCATATCCAAGAAAGAGAGGGGGGAATTCGACCCGGAAGCCAAGACCGCGGTGCTGTTAGTGAATGGTTTTAACGGAATGGGCTTGCACACGCTTTTTAATGTATTCAGGTTGTTCGGGGATTCTTTTAAGAATTTCGTATTCGTGCAGATAGCTGTCATAGACGCCGGAAATTTTAAGGGTGCCGAGGAGCTTGAAAAGCTTGAATCCCACGCAAAAAGCGAAATAGGAAGATATGTGAAATTCGTCGAGCAGCACGGTTATTATGCCGAAGGTGTTTTCTCGATGGGCACGGATGTCGTGGAGGAGGCTTCGAAACTCGCCCCGCAGATAACCGAGAAATATCCCCAAGTCGTATTCTTCGGCGGCCAGATAGTATTTCCGAAGGAGACTTTCCTTACCAGGTTACTCCATAACTACACGGTCTTCTCGATGCAGCGCAAGTTCTACCACGAAGGAATACCCGTGGTCATACTTCCTATAAGGGTCTAGGAGGTTCCATGAAGAAAGGGTCTCCCTGGATACTGGTCGTTGCCTGTTCGGCAGGCATCGTCATTGCCGGGGCCTTAACCGCGCATTGGATGATGGCGCGCACAGACAGGCAGATGCGTACCCGATTGCTACTGCAAGCTACGGCAATAGCGCGGCAGATCAGCGTCGGGCAGATACAGTCCTTATCGTTCTCTCCGTCGGATAAAGACAACGTCGTCTACCAGAGGCTGCATGACCAGATGTCCGCCTATACGTCCGCGATCAAGTCCTCATTCGGCACGGAAGGACGGTACCTCGGCATATACAGCATGGTGATGCGGGACGGGATAATACTATTCGGACCCGAGAACACCAACCCGGGAGATTTGCATTCCGCCCTGCCCGGGACTTCCTACGAGAGGCCTCCTTATGAACTGCTGAAGGTTTTTGATTCCGGCCTGCCATTGACCTTTGGGCCGTATACCGACGAGTTCGGCACATCCGTCAGCGCGTTTGTCCCCGTGCTCGATCCGCGCACGGGCAAGGTCATGCTTGTTATTGGCATGGATTTTGAGGCGACGGATTGGGGGGCGGACATAGCCGCCGTTTCGAGACTGCCGGTCCTCTTTGTTATCGTCCTGTTACTGATCGTTGCGGGCGCTTTCTTCCTGGTCACTAAGAGGGACCAGATCGCCCCCGGGAACCGAAACGGCCTGATGCGCAACGCGGATGCGATCATTGCCGCCGTCTTCGGGCTTACCGTCACTTTGATCGCGGCATACCTGGTGCATATCGGCGAAAGGTTTGACCGCAGTGAGACATTCCAGCAATTGGCGGCGTCAAAGACATTCGGTTTCACGCAGGCAATGAAGGATATCCGCGATGATTATCTCGAAGGCTTCTCCCGTTTCATCGAGAGCCGCCCGGATATGGACCTTAAGCAATTCAATGAATATGCGGGTTTCCTCTCAAGGAATCCTGCCGTACAGGCCTGGGTGTGGATACCGAGGGTGACCGGGGCGGAGAAAGAAGATTTTGTCCGGCGGATCCGGTCGGAGAACATGACAAATTATACCATATGGCAGCCGGACGCCAATGGCGATCCGGTCCCGGCCACGGGCAGGGACGAATATTACCCCGCGTGCTATCTGGAGCCCCTCCCCGGGAACGAGCGCATCCTGGGGTTCGATCTCGGTTCCGAGGGGATTCGCATGGAAGCGTTAAAAAGCGCCGCGAAGACGGGGCTTGTAACGAGCACGGATGTCATCAATTTGATGAACGAGAAGGATGGCGAGAAGGGGATAGTCATTCTCCGCCCGGTCTATAATAATGGCAAAGAACTGCGTGGATTCGCCCTGGCCGGCATTGTGATTGAAACGCTGCTCAGGAAATATATACTGGATGAGCCGTTCGCGGAACGCCCCACGGCATTCGTGGACCTGTATGTATTGAATGGGTCTTCGCCGGGGGTCCTTTTCGCGTCGACGTCCCGGGAGCGCAGCCAGGCCGATATAAGGAAATCAGTTGTCATGCCCGTATTCGCTTTCGGCAAGACGTATGCCGTGTTTGCCCATCCCGGAAGCGGCTTCAGCGACCTCTATCCTGCATGGGCCGGATGGCTGACCGGCGCGATCGGCATGGCGTTTACGGTATCCTCGGTGCTGTTCATAGCTTTCCTGTCAGGCCGCAGGACCATACTGGAAAAGCAGGTGCGGCAGCGCACGGATGAACTCCGGGCAAGCGAAGAGTCCTACAGGAGGCAGTTTACGGACAATTCCTCCGTCATGCTGCTCGTGGACCCGGAGGACGGCAGGATAATGGACGCGAACCTTTCCGCGGTGGGATTTTACGGTTATTCGCGGGAAAAGCTCTGCGAACTGCGGATGGCGCAGCTGGATACCTCTCTCGAAAAGGTTTTCCTGAAGGTAAAGCCTTTAGTAGACTCCGGCAAAATGAAACATTTCCAGGCCCGCCACCGCATATCCGGAGGCGGGATCCGCGACGTGGAGATGTTCAGCAGCCCGATATTTCTCGGGGAAAAGAAGCTCCTGCATTTCATAATCCATGATATCACCGAACGCGTGAAGATGGAGGAGGATATAAAGAAGAAGGTCGGAGAATTTGAGATTATGAACAAGGTCGCGGTCAACAGGGAATTGAGGATGGTCGAGCTGAAAGAGAAGATCGCGGAACTGGAGGAGAAGATAAAGAAGAGCGGGAGTTAAGCCGCTCTTTTAGCGGGAAATTATGGTGCCGGGGGAGGGAGTTGAACCCTCATGCCCTTACGGACATCAGTTTTTGAGACTGACTTGTATGCCAGTTCCAACACCCCGGCGCGATATGATTTTGTTACTTCATCGCCTCTTTGGTGTTCTTGACGAACGGCTCAAGGAGGTTCATGAACTCCATCGGGAATATGTATTTCGTCGACGGGCTCTGCCCGAGGGCCTTCAGCGTATCAAGATACTGAAGGGATAAAGTCTTCGAGTCGACGTTCTTGGCGATAGAGAATATCTTGTCCAACGCCAGGGAGAAACCCTCAGCCCTCAATATAGCCGCCTGCCTGTCACCCTCGGCCTTAAGTATCTCCGACTGCTTCTGGCCTTCAGCTACAGTTATGGCCGCCGCCTTTGTGCCTTCCGCCTCTATGATCACGGCGCGACGGGTCCTTTCGGCGGACATCTGCTTGATCATCGCGTCGGACACGTCCTTAGGCGGCATGATCTCGCGGATCTCTACCGTCGTTACCTTTACGCCCCAACGTTCGGTCACTTCGTCGAGTTTCTGGCGCAGTATCTGGTTTATTTGTTCGCGTTTCGAAAGTACTTCATCCAGAGCGATATCGCCGACGACGGCCCTCAATGTGGTCGTCGCGATACCCTGGGATGCTGCGGCAAAATTGCCGACCTTTATTACGCTCAGGTCGGGGTCTATCACTTTCCAGTATATGAGGAAGTCGATCGATATCGGCGCGTTATCCTTCGTGATGCAGGTCTGCTGCGGTATCTCGAGGAAGAGCTCGCGCAGGTCGACGCTTACGGAATTATCGATTATCGGTATAAGGAATACAATACCCGGGCCGCGCTGCCCTATTGAGCGGCCGAGGCGGAAGACAACAAGGCGCTTATATTCCCTGACGATCTTGACCGAGTTCGACAGGATAATAAGCCCCACCACCATGATAAAGAAAAGCACAAAACCCGTGATAGCCATCCGTTACCTCACTTTCTCTACTTTAACGACCAGACCGTCAACCGTTTTTATCTTAATTTTTTCTCCCGCCTTTATCGTCCCCTCGAGCGATTCGGCGTACCATTCCTCTCCCTTTACGTGGACGATGCCTTTGGGGGTAAGGTCCGTCTTGGTCTCGCCTACGGCATCAGCCAGGCTTTCGATCCCCGATGAAGCCCTGCGTTTCTGAGCCCTTATTATGAGAGGCAGAACAAATACCATCAGCGCCGTGGTGCTTATTACTATAGCCGCAATCAACGCCTTTGAGAGGCTGGTGAACTGCGGGTCGGCCTTAAACAGGATAAGCGAGCCCACAGTCAACGCGATGATCCCGCATACCGTTAGTATGCCGTGCGTCGGCGTCTTTACGTCCAGCACAAAGAAAACGAAGCTCAACAGCATCAGGATCAGGCCCGTGTAGTTCACCGGGAGCGAGTTCATCCCGACAAAGGCCAGCACCAACCCCGCCACGCCTATGATGCCGCCGACCGATACGCCCGGCGTAGCTATCTCGAAGATTATGCCGTAGAAGCCGATCACGAGCAGCAGATAGACTATGTTCGGGTCCTTTAGCCCGGTCAATAACCCTTCAAGCATGAGAACCTCCTTCGTTTTACTCTCCAGAGATGACTCTGGTAAAATATACCATTCGGGGGGAGCATTGTCAATGACAACTGGATGGTTGACGGCGGGGCAAAGAAGTGGTATTATTTTAATCCTGTTTGACCGATAGCGGGGGGTAGGCCCGCAGGGCCATCCCGTTGCTAATAGTCGTAGGGGGCTGGTCCCCTCGTGGAGGAGTAATGGACCGCCCCCCGATTTTGGTCTTACAGATTTAAATATGGTTACCAAAATCGTGGGGCTGTAGCTCACCCGGGAGAGCGCCTGCATGGCATGCAGGAGGTAAGGGGTTCGATCCCCCTCAGCTCCACCATTTCTTTCCGGGAGGCCTATGAAACTCGGCGTTCACGTATCGATAGCGGGGCATATCTACGAAGCGGTCGACAGGGCCGCGGCGCTAGGATGCAACACCTTCCAGGTCTTCAGCCGCAACCCGCGCGGATGGGAGGCGCTCGAGCTCGACCCGGAAGACGCCGCGGAATTCAAGAAACGCCGCAAGGCAAAAAATATCTCGCCCGTAGTCGTCCATATCCCTTACCTGATAAATATGTGCTCGCCCGACGAATATCTCTGGAGGAGGTCTGTTGACGCCTATATAGAGGACATCAGGCGCGCCGACATGATCGGGGCGGATTATTTCGTGACGCACCTCGGCAGCCCGAAGGAGAAGGGCCGCGATTACGGTATCGCGCGGTTCTCGAAGGGGCTCAACGAGGCGATTGCCAGGGCCAAGCCGAAGCTGATGATACTGCTCGAGAATACGGCGGGCGGCGGGGATTCCATAGGTTCGAAGTTCGAGGATATAGAAGAGATAATAAATAGCGTAAAAGACAAGGGTAAAGTAGGCGTATGCCTCGATACGGCCCATACATTTGAAGCCGGGCATGACGACAAGACGAAAGCGGGCCTCGAGGCGCTGCTTAAATATATTGATTCTACCGTGGGGCTTGATAAGATAAAGGTCATACATTTCAATGATTCGATGAGCGAGATGGGCTCGCACAACGACAGGCATTGGCATATCGGCAAGGGCAAGATCGGCGCGGAGGGCATGAAACGGATCGTCAACGTCCCGGAATTCAGGGATTGCGCGTTCATCCTCGAGACGCCGAAGGAGACCGGGAGGTCCGACGAGGCGAACCTTGCCGCAGTAAGAAAGATGAGGAAGGATTGAACTACGATTTCAAACAGATAGAAGAGAAATGGCAGAAGGAATGGGAAGAGAGCGGGATCTTCAAGGTGAAGACCGATCCCTCGAAGAAGAAATATTACCTGCTCGAGATGTTCCCGTATCCGTCCGGCCGCATCCATATGGGCCATGTCCGCAATTACACCATCGGCGATGTCGCGGCGCGCGTGAAGATCATGCAGGGATATAACGTCCTGCACCCGATGGGTTACGACGCGTTCGGCCAGCCGGCGGAGAACGCCGCCATCAAGAACAAGAGCCATCCCGAGGCCTGGACGTTAGGCTGCATAGATAATATGAGGAAGCAGCTCAAGAAGATGGGCCTCTCGTACGACTGGGGCCGCGAAGTCTCGACCTGCCTTCCCGGTTATTACCGCTGGAACCAGTGGATATTCCTGAAGATGCTCGAGAAGGGGCTCGCGTATAAAAAGGCGTCTGTCGTCAACTGGTGCCCCGATTGCGAGACCACCCTCGCCAATGAAGAAGTCATCGACGGGAAATGCTGGCGCTGCAAGAGCTTAGTCCGGCAAAAAGAGCTCGACCAGTGGTTCATCAAGATCACCGCGTATAAAGAGAGATTGCTCGATGACCTCGCAGGGCTCAGGTACTGGCCGGAGCGCGTCATCACTATGCAGAAGAACTGGATAGGAAAGAGCGAAGGCGTCGAGATATTCTTCAAGGAAAAAGAGACAGGCGGGACCATTCCTGTCTTCACTACCCGCCAGGATACGATATTCGGATGCACCTATGTGGTGCTCGCGCCCGAACATCCCCTCGTCAAGAAGCTGATTTCCGGAAAACCGCAGGAGAGCCAGGTCCTGCAGTTTATAGAAAAAGTATCCAAGGAGAGCAAGATCGTGCGCGTCGCGGCCGACGTCAAAAAGGAAGGTATCTTTACCGGCGCATACGCGATAAACCCCGTCAATAACGAGCCCGTCCAGATATGGGTCGCCGACTACGTGCTGATGGAATACGGGACCGGAGCCATTATGGCGGTCCCGACCCACGACCAGCGCGATTTCCTGTTCGCGAAAGAGCATAAACTCCCGATGCGCGTTGTGATACAGCCTAAGGATAAAGCCCTGCCGCTCGATGAGATGACGGAGGCCTACGAGAACGACGGCGTCCAGGTAAACTCGGCGCAGTTCGACGGCCTGACGAATGCCGAAGGCAAGAAGAGGATAGCGGAGTGGATGGAGAAGGCCGGCATCGGCAAGCGCACCGTCAATTGGCGCCTTCGCGACTGGCTGATATCGCGCCAACGCTATTGGGGGACGCCCATTCCGGTCATATATTGCGCAAAATGCGGCGTTGTCCCCGTGCCGGAAAAAGACCTGCCGGTAGTCCTGCCCAAGGATGTCGAGTTCACCGGGAAGGGCGGGAGCCCGCTCTCGCAGGTCAAGGATTTTACGGAGACGAAGTGCCCGAAATGCGGCGGCGCAGCGAAACGCGAGACGGATACGATGGCGACATTTATCGATTCGTCGTGGTATTTCCTGAGGTTCTGCTCGCCTCATGCTGATACGGCGGCCTTCGAAAAAGCCGACGTATCGTATTGGATGCCGGTTGACCAGTATATCGGAGGCATCGAGCATGCGGTTCTGCACCTGCTATATTCGAGGTTTTTCACGAAGTTCCTCAAGGATATAGGGATGTTGGATTTCGAGGAACCGTTCCAGAAACTCCTCACGCAGGGCATGGTCCTAAAGGACGGCGAGGTCATGTCGAAGTCGCGCGGGAATATCGTCGACCCCGATGAGATAATCGCGAAATACGGCGCGGACACGATGCGCCTCTTCATCCTTTTTGCCGCGCCTCCGGAGACCGAGCTGGAGTGGGAAGAGCGCGGCACCGAGGGCGCGTACAGGTTCCTCGCGCGCGTATGGCGCATACAGGAGAACCTGAAGGATAAGGCCGACCCGGCGCTGGTCCGCCTTACGCATAGGGCCATAAAGAAGGTCACGGACGATATAAGCGAGTTCAAGTTCAATACCGCCATCGCGGGAATGATGGAGCTGGTCAACGCGATCTACCAGTACGGCGCCGACAGGGAAACCTATTCATCGCTTATACTGATGCTCTCGCCGATAACGCCGCATTTCTGCGAGGAGATATGGCAGTCGCTCGGGAATAAGGAGAGCGTCCTTAAGGCCGGCTGGCCGAAGTTTGACCCGAAGATGCTGGTCGAGGAGAATATCACGATAGTCATACAGGTGAACGGCAAGGTCCGTTCGAAGGTCGAAGTGCCCAACGATATCAGCGACGAGAAACTTAAAGAGCTGGCCCTGTCGGACGAGAAGGTCAGGCAATGGCTTGAGGGGAAGCCCGTGAAGAATATCGTCGTCGTACCCAAGAGGCTCGTGAGCATAGTTGCTTGACCTGACCGCGCAGGAGAGGAAAGTGCTGGTAACCCTGGGGGCCCTGGCCCTGCTGGGTTTGGCGGTGATCGCGTACAGGACATATATTGACCGCCCCGATATCAGGGTGGTCCCCGGGCCGCGCGCGGCGGAGGGTTTCAAGGATGCGATGGGCCCGGCCGGGCCGGTAAATATCAATACTGCCGACGCGGAGAAGATAGAGTCGTTGCCGGATATAGGCCCAAAGATGGCAAAGGATATCGTGGATTACCGGGCCGCGCACGGGCAATACCTTTTTAAAGAAGACCTTATGAAGGTCAGGGGCATCGGGCCAAAGACTTTCGGGAAGATAAAGGAGCTTATCGCTCTTGAATAGCGGGGTATTCTGTGGTAGACTTACTCCCTGCCGCGTTAGTCCCTTAAAAAAATAACACGAAAGGAGCAATAAGATGTACAGGATAAGGTTGTTTGCTGTGGTTATGGCGGTTTTTGCCGCGGTTGCGTTGACGGGCTGCTGTCAATCAGCCAAGAACGCCGCCGTGCCGGCACCGGAGGCCTCGAAGGGCCAGGCGGTAAGCGCCGAGACGGCGAAGCAGGCCGCGCCCGAGGCGAAGGGCGGGAAAGTAGTGGCCGAGATTGGCAGCGAGAAGATCACCCTCGAAGAGATAAACGAGATGATTAAACAGATACCGGAGCAGTACCAGCCTATGGCCGAGGCCCACAAGGATATGTTCGTCGACAGCGTCGTAAACCAGAGACTGCTGTACAACGAAGCCTCGAAGCTTAACCTCGATAAGGACGCCGCCGTCCAGAAACAGCTCGATGAGGCCAGGAAAGAGATAATCATAAAGGAATTCCTGCGCAAGGAGATAGAGGATAAGGTGGTCGTCACCGACGAGGACGCTAAGAAATATTACGAAGCGAATAAGGACAAGTTCAAGGAAGGCGAGAAGATCCAGGTATCGCACATCCTGGTAGAGACTGAAGCCGAAGCGAACGATGCCCTCGCAAAGCTGCAGGCCGGCGCGGATTTCGCAGCCCTGGCAAAAGAGAAATCAAAATGCCCGAGCAAAGATAAGGGCGGCGACCTGGGGCCCATAAGCAAGGGGCAGACAGTCCCAGAGTTCGAAAATGCCGCTTTCGCGCTCCAGGTAGGGCAGTTGAGCCCGGTCGTCAAGTCGCAGTTCGGTTACCATATCATCAAGGTCACCGAGAAACAGCCTGAAAAGCTTCTCTCGTTCGACGAGGTCAAGGAACAGCTTAAGCAGATGCTCCTCGCGGACAAGCAGAAGGAGAGCTTTGATTTGATAATAAAGGACCTGAAGGACAGGAATAAGGTCGTTATATACAAAGACCTGCTGATGCCGCCTGCGCCTAAGGCCGAGCCGATCCCAGCAAAATAAACCGGGATGCCTTTAACCTGGGTAGCGTTATTTCTATCTACGGGGATCTGGATAACAAGCGTTATCCGGGTCCCCGTTCTCTTTTCTTCGGCCCTGGCCGCCCTGTTCCTTGTAGTGTCCGCGGCCGTCATAAAGAAAAAGTTTGCCTCTTTACTGTCGCTTTCCGCGGCGTTCCTCTTCATAGGCTGCATACTCCTTGGCGTTAACCGTTTACTTCCGGACGGCCATATTAAGTATTTCACCCCTTCCGGGCCTGAAGAGGTCTGCCTCGAGGGGACGGTAACGGACGAGCCTTCGGAGGCGATGACTTTCTACGGCGAGCCCAGGATAAATTTCACTCTTGAAGTGCGGGGGCTGCAGAAGGGCGAAATGAAGGCCCGCGTCTCGGGCAAAGTAAGGGCCTCTATTTTCGGCCGTCCGAAGAACAAAGTCTCCTACGGCGATACTGTGGCCCTGCGCGGAAAGCTCTCGAAGCCTTCGGCACCCGGCAACCCCGGCGAGTTCGACTACGCGAAGTACCTCGAGAGGAACCGGATATTCTCATCGGTATCGGCGAACGCGAAGAATGTCGCCCTGCTGAAGCAGGACCCTGGCATTACAGGGACCGGCAGGGGGAATCCCGTTGTAAGTTTCGCATACAAGGTACGGGGCAGGGTAAGGGAGGTTATATCCGCGGGCATCCCGGGGGACGCCGCGGATTTCCTGATAGCGGTATTGCTCGGCCTGAGGCAGGACGTCAGCGCCGGGCTCAACGATGACTTCATGAAGACGGGAACCGTGCATCTTCTCGCCATAAGCGGGCTTAATGTAGGGCTCATAGCATCCCTGATGCTTGTGATATTCGGGATACTCAGGATCCCGAAGAAGGCGGGCATCTGCGCGGCCGTAGTCCTGCTGATTTTTTATGCCGTGCTGACGAACGGCACGCCCTCGGTGATAAGGGCGACCGTGATGTCGATAGCCGTCCTCTGCGGGCTGCTTATCGGAAGGGACGCGTCCCTTTGGAACTCGCTGGGCCTCGCCGCTATAGTGATACTCGGATATGACCCGGAAGCGTTGTTCGATATCGGGTTCCAGCTTTCGTTCCTGTCGGTGGCGTCGCTGCTCTATTTTGTCCCGCTGATACAGGGCTTTGTCCCGAAGATCGGCCTGACTTTACGGAAGCGGAACTACCTGCTGGAGGGATGCGCGGTCTCGCTTGCCGCCTGGGCGGGAGTGGCCCCGCTCATACTGGTCTATTTCAACATAGTGACCCCCATCGCGGTGGCAGCGAACCTCATTGCCGTTCCGCTTTCATTCGCGATAACCGCGGCCGGCATCCCTTTCATCATATTCGGTTTTATATTTCCGCCTCTCGGAAAAATATTTGCCGCTTCCACGTGGATACTGTGCGAAGCGCTATTCAAGTCCAACAATATTTTGGCAAAAGCGCCCCTCGGGCATTTCTACCTTCCGGCGCCGCCTATATATGTATTAATTGCGTATTACCTGTTCCTACTGGCCTTCACGGAGAGGGCCAGGCTTAAGATAAGCGGCGCGAAGATTGCTGCGGCGGCCCTGGCATTCGCCAACATTATCATCTGGACGAGCGCTCTTGCTCCCCGCGACGGGAAGATGCGCGTCACGTTCCTTGATGTCGGCCACGGCGATTCGGTCTTCCTGGAATTCCCCCGCGGCGGGAACATGCTCATAGACGGCGGAAGCGGCGGGGGAGAGGATTGGGATGCGGGCAGGAACATCGTGCTGCCTTTCCTGAGGAGCAAGGGCGTTCAGGTGATCGATGCAGTGGTCCTGACCCATCCGGATGCCGACCATTCGGGAGGCCTTGTTTCGGTGCTCGCCGGCGTCGATGTGAGGAATGTTTTCGAGGGCGGCGCGGGCTCCGGCACCGGGATATACAAGTCTTTTGAGGAGATCGTCCGCGGCAGGCATATCGCGCGGCATATTTTAAAACGCGGGGATTCGATAAGCGGCATAGAAGGCGTTGACCTGCTATGCCTCAACCCGCGCGCGGGCCGCGCCGGCGATACCGCAATATCCGTTAACGACAGGTCCGTAGCCATTGCGATAAGGTTCGGCGGTTGCGGGTTCCTGTTTTGCGGGGATACCGGCGAAGGGCCTATAGCGGAGATCGCCTCGGGATATCCCGGCGCCATAAAATCGGACCTGTTAATGCTGCCGCACCACGGGGAGAAGCTCAGCGCGGCATCCGAGGCGTTCATTGCATCCGCCGGCCCGGAATATGCGGTCATATCGGAGGGCCGGGCGCGCAGGGAGGTTGCTGCATCGGCTAAGATGCAGCAGCTGCTTTCCGCGAAAGGAATTAAGGTTTACAGGACCAACGCGGACGGCGCGGTCTTCGCGGTAACGGACGGTAAGGGACTTATCGTAAGTAATTTCAGAAGAATGCGTTAAATTTCACGTTGACAAGCGGTGCCTCCGGGGTATAAAATCATCTATAATTAGGGGGCGCTCTATGCAATCTAAGTCAGATTTCCCCGAGAGAAGGCAGTATGAACGGATCAACACGACCATGTCGGTCCAGTACAGGGGAATACGGCAGGCCAGCGACTCCGTTATCAATGCGATCTCCAGGGATATTTCCACAGGCGGCGTCAGGCTGCTCGTAAACGAGTTCATATCGGTGTTTACGCGGCTTGTCCTGGAGATAGCTATGCCGTCATCCCCGAAGCCTGTAAGGGCAGTCTCGAAGGTCGCGTGGGTGCGCAAGCGTCCCTACGGCGAACAGTACGAGGTTGGGGTCGAGTTCATGGATATGCCCGATGAAGACAGGCGCGGCATAGATGATTTTATCGAAAGATCCGCCCTCAAACAGTAAATCCGCAAAAAACCGGAAGGCGAAAACGTCTATGAGAAGATCCTTTTTTGTTATATTGGCGGCTTTGGCCATGGCAGTGGCCATGCCGGCAGCCCATGCCTACTGGATATGGACCCCGCAGACGGGGACCTGGATAAACCCGAAATGGGCCGTAAAGGATACGCCGCAGGAACAGTTCGACTGGGCCATGAAGTTCTTCGAGTCAAAAGAATACAAGAAGGCCGCAGAGGAATTCCAGAAGCTCGTGCGTTATTACCCGCAGGCGGAACTTGCCGCGGAAGCCGAATATTACGCCGGCAAATCCTATGAGTGCATCGATGAATATGAGCAGGCCTTCAACGCCTACCAGAAGGCGATAGAGACGTATCCGTTCTCGAAGAGGCTCGATGAGATGATGGAGCTCCAGTACGAGATAGGGAACAAGTTCTACCTCGGCGAGAAGGTAAGGCTGTGGGGCATACCGACCTTTCCGTCGGTCTTCAAGGCGATAGAGATGTACCAGAAGGTAATAGATAACGCGCCCTACGGCAAGTTCGCCGACCAGGCGCTCTATAAGATGGGCGAGTGCTACAAGAAGGCCGGTGATTTCCAGCAGGCGAGGTTGACCTTCCAAAAACTGGTCGATGAACATCCAGAGAGCAAGCTTGCCGAAGAGGCGAATTTCCAGGTCGGCCTCTGCGCTTCACAGGCTTCGCTGAAACCGAGCTACGACCAGTCCGAAACGGATTCGGCGCTGCAGGAGATAGAGGATTTCTCGAAACGCCATCCCGAGTCGGCCTTGACGGGCGAAGCGGACAAGATGCGCGAGTCGCTGAGGGAGAAGAAGGCCCAGAGCGATTACGACATAGCCGAATTCTACTGGAGGCTGAAGCAGTACGAGTCTGCTGCCGTTTACTACAAGAGCATCGTCAACACCTTGCCCGACACGGATATCTCGAAGAAAGCGCAGGAGAAGCTCGACATATTAGAAAAGAAGAAAAAGAAATGAAGAAAACATACCTCGTATTGGCGGCCCTGGTGGCCCTGGCGGCGGTATCCGTTTCGGGCTGCGGTTATTCCACCCGCTCGCTCGCGTACGGCAAATCGACAAAGATATATATCAAGCCTTTCGAGAACCAGGTCGACCTGAACATCAATTCGGACCTTTCCGATAAGAATCCCTACAGGCTCTACCGCGCCGGCATGGAGGTTAAGGTCACTAATGCCGTGGTCAATAAGTTCATGGTGGACGGCTACCTTAGGGTGGTATCGAATGAAGACCAGGCGGACCTGGTAATCCGCGGCGCGCTGATAAATTACAATAAACAGCCCCTAAGGTACGACCAGCGCAGCGAGAATGTCGAGGAATACAGGGCGAATATCATAGTGAACATATCCCTTGAGGATGTAGTCAACGCCAAGACGGTCTGGACCGAGCAGGGTTTTGTCGGTTACCAGGAGTACGCGCTGACAGGCCCGAAGGCCAAGTCGGAAGAAACAGCGATTAATGAGGCCATAGAGGACCTGGCGAAAAGGATCGTTGAAAGGACCGTTGAGGATTGGTAGGGCCTTCAGATGCCCGGTTTAGTATATCTTTTTATTGGAAGAGAGAACGCCCTTAAAGGGGAAGCCCTCGAAGAACTCAAGAAGCAGACCCTCTCCGGCGGCAACGCCGACCTGAATTACTCGATCTTCTATTCCGACCAATTTGACCCGCAGGGGTTCCAGGATGCGGTAAATACCCAGCCGTTCCTTAGCCCGAAGCGTTTCGTGGTGATAAGGGATGCCGACAGGCTGCCCAAGGAAGCCAGGGGGCCCGTCGCAGATTATGCGAATAACGGCTACGAGAGCACCGTCCTTGTCATCACCGCAAACGTGACCCCGAAGGAAGCCGGCGAAGACCCTTTCCTTTCCGGACTGTTGAAATGCGCAAAGGTAAAGAACTTTTCGAGCCCGGAGGGCGAGGACCTGAAACGCTACATAAACGAGAGGGCCTCATTATACAATAAACAGATAAACAGGGATTCGCTGGACCTGCTGGTCGGCAAGATAGGCAATGATATCGGATATGTCCGGATGGCGGTGGAAAAGCTCGCGAATTATACCGGGGACAGGAAGGTAATAGAGAAGAAAGATGTCGAAACGCTTGTCGGAAGGTCGCTCGAAGAGAGCGTTTTCGACATGACCGATGCGATGTGCTCCGGAAATAAGGCCAAAGCGCTCCGGATATTGTCGGGCCTGTTAAGGGATTCTACGAAGCCCGAAGGGATAATCGGGGCTATAGGGGCCGCGCTGAAGCGCAAGGCAAGGTCGATGGGACAGTCCCCGCGCGCGCGGGCCTGGCTGAAGGAATGTTTCTCATTCCTGTCGAAGGCAGACCGCGATGTAAAGACAAGAGACCTTGATAAGAAAGTTATCCTGGAATCTCTTGTGATTAGGCTAGCTGAGCTTAGCGAGCTTAGATAGGATGCGGGCTCTCTTGCGCGACACGGTGTTCCTGTGGATGATGCCCTTGGAACGGGCCCTGTCGAGCTTCGATACGAGAGAAAGTCCGAGCTTCTTTGCTTCGTCGTTCTTCTTGGCCGTAAGGGCCATTATGAACTTCTTGGCGAGGCTCTTTATTTCGGATTCGACTTTATCGTTCCTTGCGTGCCTTTTCTTATCCTGGCGTATTCTTTTCTTGGCGTTTGGTAGATTTGGCAACTTTATATCTCCTTTTAAGTTACGGTTATGTAAAAATACCATATAAGGCGGAAAATGTCAACTCATAAATCGCTGGCGAAATCAGCCGGGATAATAAGCCTCGGCATAGCGGCAAGCCGTTTGCTGGGCTTCGCCAGGGATATAATCATAGCCGCGGTCTTCGGGACCTCGGTACCGCTGCAGGCGTTCGTCGTCGCTTTCAGGATACCGAACATGCTGCGCGACCTCGTAGGTGAGGGCGCCGCGAACGCGGCATTCGTCCCGGTGCTCAGTTCCTATGCGGTAAAAAAGACCAAGGAAGAGTTTTGGGGGCTCGCGCAGGCCCTGCTGAACGTAATGATAGTGGTCCTCGCCGCGATAACCGCGCTCGGAATGGCGTTTACCCCCGCGATAGTCGCCCTGATAGCGCCCGGTTTCATAAAAGACCCCGAGAAGTTCCGCATTACCGTAGAGCTGACGTGCTGGATGTTCCCTTATATATTCCTTGTCGGGTTGACCGCCTACACTACGGGCATCCTCAATTCGCTGAAACTTTTCGGGGCCTCGGCTTTCAGCCAGCCGCTCTGGAATATCGTATTCATTGCTGCGGCGTTATGGCTCTGCCCGGTAATGCAGGTGCCCGTCATGGGCCTCGCGATAGGCGTGCTGGCGGGAGGGGTATTGCAGCTGTTGGTCCAGGTGCCGCAGCTTGCCTCGAGGGGGCTCGCTTTCCCGCGGCTTGACAGGTTCAGGCATCCGGGCGCGGCCGAGGTCGGCAGGCTGCTTGTCCCGAGAGTGCTGGGCGCAAGCATATACCAGGTGAACGTCTTCGTGAACACGATCCTAGCCTCGCTCTCGTCCATAGTGGGGGAAGGGGCCATCGCGGCAATATATTATTCTAACAGGCTCTGGATGCTCCCGCTCGCGATATTCGGGACGGCCTTCTCGCAGGCTATGCTGCCGACGATGTCCGAACATGCGGCAAGGGAGGATATAGATAAGTTCAAGCAGACGCTCTCGTTCTCGCTGCGTTCGGTCTTGTTCGTGACGATACCTTCTTCTGTGGGGCTGGTAGTGCTTGCCGGCCCGATAGTGCGCGCGCTGTTTGAGCGCGGCTCCTTCGACAACTATTCCACGAAGATAACCGCGAGCGCGCTGCTGTTCTATTCCATAGGGCTTTTCGCATATGCCGGCGTCAAGATACTCGTTTCGGCGTTCTACTCCCTCAAGGATACAAGGACGCCGGTAAAGACCGCCGCCATCGCGCTTGTGATAAATCTTGTCCTTAATATCGCGTTGATGTTCCCCCTTAAGGTCGGGGGGCTGGCTTTAGCCACCTCGCTGGCGAGCATAGCGAACTTTTTTATCCTGTTCGCGTTGCTGGGGAAGAAGATAGGGCCGCTCGGAGCCGGGCCTATAATCGATTCTTTTATCCGCGTGTCAGCGGCCTCAGCCGCTATGGCGGCCGTGCTCATGCTGCTCGACGTAAACCTCGCCATGCGCCCGGTAGCCAAGATCGCGGTTATCATTCCGGCAGGCATGATAGCCTTTTTTGCCGCCTGCGTTGTCCTCAGGGTGGAAGAACTTAAGGGTGCGGCCAGATGGATCTCAAGGAAAAAGTAAGCGGCCTTCCGGCCCAACCGGGCGTCTATATCTTCAGGGACGATGCCGGGAAAGTATTGTATGTCGGCAAGGCATCCTCGCTGCGCAACAGGGTCCGCTCGTATTTCCAGCGCTCAAAGGACCACGTCCCGAGGATCGAAGCGCTTGTCGCGAAGATCAGTGATATGGATTTCGTGACGACCGCCACGGAAGCCGAGGCGCTGCTCTACGAATCCAACCTGATAAAGGAACACCAGCCGAAATATAACGTCGAACTCCGCGACAGCAAGACATACCCGGTCATCAAGATAACTATGGCGGAAGATTTTCCCCGCGTTATGGTTGCGCGCGGCAAGAGGAGCGACGGCTCGATATATTTCGGGCCGTACACCGATGCGGCGCTGCTGCATGAGGCGGTCAAGGCGATTCGCCGCATATTCATGTTCCGGACGTGCGCTTCCTTGCCTAAGAAAGCCTGCGTATACGACGACCTCGGGCTCTGCTCCGCGCCGTGCGAGGGGAAAATATCCAAAGAGGACTATGCCGACAGGATAAAAGAGGTGATACTCTTCATCGAGGGAAAGAGGGGCGAGCTTATCAGGCGGCTGTCCGGAAAGATGAAAGAATATTCCTCCCAAAAGCGGTTCGAGGAAGCGGCCGGAGTGCGCGACCAGATAGAAGCGCTCAGCACCGCCGTCAGCAGGAGGACGTCCGCCGCGTCAGGGGGCGCCGGCATGGCCGAGCTTGCCGGGGTCCTGGGGCTGAAGGCCATACCGAGGCATATCGAGGCGTTCGACATCTCGAACATCAAGGGTGAGAGTGCGTGCGGCTCGATGGTCGCGTTCAGGGACGGACGCCCGGACAAATCGAATTACAGGATGTTCAGGATAAAGGAGATAAAGGGGCAGGACGATTACGCGATGATGCGCGAGATAGTCCGGCGCCGTTACAAGGGGGTCCTTAAGGAAGGCCGCGACCTTCCGGACCTGATATTGATTGACGGCGGGCGGGGGCACCTTTCCTCCGCGGCTATCGAGACGAGGGCGCTCGGTTTAGGAAAGATCCCGATGATAGGGCTTGCAAAAATCTTTGAGCACATATATACTTTGGATAGGGCGCTGCCGATAGCGCTGCCGCCTTCATCGAAAGCGCTGCAGCTTATCCAGCGGGTCCGGGACGAATCGCACAGGTTTGCGATAAGGTACCACCATATATTAAGGCGAAAGGCACTGGTAGGTGAAACGAAAAAGAAAAAAATCACTTCCCGCAAAAAAGGCCGCCCTGTTTGAAGGCTGCACGGCATTCGAGATGTGCGTCTACGAATGCATCATGAAGATACCCTCCGGTGAGACGCGCACATACGCGTGGGTCGCCGAAAAGATAGGCAATCCTAAAGCAACCCGCGCCGTAGCTCAGGCGCTCCACCGCAACCCATGGCCTCTTATTATACCCTGCCACCGTATCGTCGCCTCTGACGGCGATATCGGCGGCTACGCATACGGCCTATCGCTGAAGAGGCTTTTACTGTCTCTGGAAAAGGAAGGGAGCTTATGAAGAAGATCCTGGTCGTGGATGATGAGGTCGATTTCTCGTTCTTCCTCAAGAAGAGCCTGGAATCCGGGGGCGAGTTCCAGGTCGAGGCGTTCAATGACGCGAAGAATATCGTCGAGAAGGTAAGGCTTTTTGCGCCCGACCTGATTTTGCTCGACCTGATGATGCCGGATATCGGCGGGTTCGAGGTCTGCGAGATGCTCAACAGGGACCCCGTAACGCAGGCCATACCCATAGTGATAATTTCCGCGCTCGGGGGATATACCGACATCAAAAGGGCGTATAACCTCGGCGTGATCGGCTATCTCACAAAGCCGTTCGACCTGGAACAGGTCAAGAAGGAGATCCAGAGGGCGCTCTCGTTCAAGGAGAAGGAATGAACCGGGGCAGGGATTGGAGTAAATATCGGAAAAAGCGAAGTTCGTATATCACGCTATTACAGGCAAAATGCGAAACAAATAAAGTCTTTTTGTGCTTGATTCGCCCGTTTTATGTCCTATAATGTTCAAAGGGAAGTACAAAAACCCATAAAAAGCGAAGTTCGTATAATAAATGTTAGACATAAATATTACGCATGAGGGAATATGATAAGCATCGTTCTTGTTATATTTGTTTTAGTCGTAATTATACTAGCCGGTATTCTGTATTTTAAAGAAGGAAACAATTTAAACAAGAATTTAGAAACAATTGCTATAATATTGAATTCAAAAGTTGAAAGATCCTGGCCGTTATATTGGTTCACAATTAAGGGTCAATATAAGGAAAGGGAAATTCAAGTATCCGGAGGGTATTCCTCGAGCGGCCTTGATATTAGTATAAATTTTGAAATTAATATGACACCAAGAGATATGGTAAAAAAACAAAATATTCTAGTATTAAGATTAGCCAAGCCTACCGAAAATACCTATATCAAAGGCAGGAACGTATTTTATAATAATACATATGCAAAGATTGCTTCGAAAGCAATCAAAGATAAATCATATTATATTGATATATTTGAAGAATTACGAAAAGCAACTGCAATTGTTGAAACGGGTTCGCCATATTATAGAGAATAGCAGCGTCTAACAATTCACTCCAGCGGACAGCGCCAGCGTATTTTAAGGGGTCGCCGCCGCTGAGTTCAAATGTTAG
>Ga0265297_10001773_pt1 | contig 47935 bp, 63 predicted proteins | sample Munlanlwell13791_FD_192502 | JGI IMG/M metagenome (GOLD analysis project Ga0265297, IMG submission 192502) | Leachate microbial communities from a municipal landfill in Southern Ontario, Canada - Leachate well 137-91 | ecosystem: Engineered > Solid waste > Landfill > Unclassified | place...
GGGTGGTGGAAACCGTGGTGGTGGCGGTGGAGCTGGGGGTATGCTCACAGGCAATTACACGGTTAGTCCGGGAACAAATGTAATTATCGCAGTCGGTAGTGGTGGAGCTGGCGGATATTACAATAACTACGGGACTGATGGAAGTAACTCGTCATTTGCAAATACAACCGTGGGGAATGGTATTAATGCAAAAGGAGGGGGTGCCGGTGCCTATAACATGGCCGGTGGCAGTGCGTTAGCAGGTCACAACGGAGGATCTGGAGGCGGAGGCGGTCGTGGTGGTGCAGGAGGTATTGGGGTAGCAGGTCAAGGTAATAATGGTTATCCAGATGGGGGTGGGGGTGGTGCCGGTGCATCTGCGGTCAATTCTACAGGAGGTATTGGAAGACAGTCAGCAATAACCGGAACTTTGACTTATTATGCAGGTGGTGGAGCTGGTAATACACCATCATCAACTCAAGCACAAGGTGGACTCGGCGGCGGTGCAGCAGGGGGATGGGGGCCATACACAAATTCACATAACCCAACAGATCCCGGTGTGCCGGGAACCGGTGGAGGAGGAGGTGGAGGTGGAGACTATCAATACTTAAATCCACAAGGAACAGGGGGCGGATCAGGTATTGTCATAATCCAATATACTCCCGTTCCACCACAAATACCAATCGTATCGTTCACGATAAATAATACAAGTGGATATGCCCCATATTATGTCCTGTTAAATGATACCTCAACAAATTACCCAACATCGTGGGTATGGAACATAACAAATGTAACTGGAAATAACACCCCAGTAACAATTAGTACATTACAAAATGTAACATACCCGTTCCCGATTGGTAACTGGTCAGTGACTTTAACAGCAATAACTAGTGCAGGTGAAAACAGTACAACAAACGCTACATTGATCAATGTATCATTTAATCCCGCCTTCTTCACGCCGTGGGAATACAACGAGAATGGATATTGGACTAGTTATAATGATACAATGACCGATATCATGTGGAATGCCACAGGGGGTACAACATGGACGGTAATGGGTGGGATTACAAGTGTTAATTATTTAGTGGTTGCAGGAGGAGGTGCTGGAGGTAATAGTTTAACTTCATATTCAGGTGCGGGTGGAGGAGGAGCTGGAGGTGTACTTTACGGTTTAGATTACGCAGTGACAGCAGGAACAGACCTTAATGTAGTTGTAGGATCTGGTGGTGTTTCAAGCAGTTCTCCATCAATAGGAGCAAACGGTGGTAATTCATCATTTGCCAATACAACTCTATTAGATGGCATCCAAGCGAGAGGTGGTGGTGGGGGGGGTGCTGGTGGAGTTAGTTCAAACGGGCAACCCGGAGGTTCTGGTGGGGGTGGGGGATACAGCTCAGGTACGGCAGGTACAGGAACAACAGGTCAGGGTAATGCAGGTGCAGCATTCCAATCACCAAACGATGGTGGCGGCGGTGGTGGAAAAGGAGAAACGGCAACAACTGCACTTGGAGCTAACGGTACAGTATACACAATTAACGGAAGTCAAATTTATTACGCAGGTGGAGGAGGAGGAGGTCGAGCGTTTGCTGCATCAAGAGGAGGACTTGGTGGAGGAGGTGCAGGAGCATTTAATTCAACAACCGCTCCAACAAATGGAATAGCAAATACAGGTGGGGGTGGGGGTGGTAGTTATGGAGGATTCTTTTCCAGCGGAGCAGGAGGTTCCGGTGTAGTTATAGTCCAATTCCTCACACCAACAACCGTAGTTGCCAATTTCAAAGCAAATAACACAATATCTAATACATACCCAATGGTAGTCCAATTCAACGATTCCTCATCAGGCAATCCAATATATTGGAACTGGAGTTTCGGTGATGGAAGATGGTATAATGGTACAAACAGTTCTGCGAAAAATCCTGTGTATACATATGCAGTTGCAGGAAGATATACGGTTCAACTATCTGTTACAAATGCATCATACCAGTCAGGTGATATAACTAAAAACGATTTTATTAATCTGACATCAGATGTAGATTCTGGTGTGGTTTCATGGATGCACATGAACCAGTCACTCACTCCATTCCAAGATTTAACGGGATTAACATGGACAGTTAATAATGCCACAATTGGTGCAAGTCCAACAAAATTCGGAAATGGGGTTGGTGACTTTACTGCTGAAGGATCAAGTATTTACCGCCAATCCTATGCAACATTGAACTTCAGTGCAAATGACTTTACAATTGAGTTATGGGCATACCCAACAGGACACACACCACTTGCCCCGTTAGTCACAAGAGCTAACCAATCATTAAGCAACGGATGGGGATTGATAAATACCGATGGTAATGCAAATCACTATGCATTTTACATGGGTACAACTGCAAATATAACACCCTTATTTGCAATACCTGATAATCAATGGTCACATGTTGTTGTCGAAAGAGACAACGGTGTAATTAATGTATATATCAATGGTATGTTAAATGCAAAAAAGATTGGAATGGGCGGTAATTTTGATGTGTACAATGCGACAACACAGATTGGATATCTCGGCCCCGGTTCTTCTGAAAAATGGTCTGGATATGTAAGTGAATTCCGTATTAGTAATGGAACTTCACGATGGAAGGCCAACTTCACCACACCATATGATGCATATAAAGGCAATTTATATCCATTATATCCGGATATTAATCTGAACTCGACATTTAGGTTTAAGACCGATCCGGCAGCATACCCGGTCGCATATATTAATAATTTAACAACAGGTAGTCGCAACCGAACACTCCAAATACAGAATGTTAATAATGCAACATATATTGCAGGTTCAATCACATTTAATCCATTATACTTAAGAGCGACGGCAGTTGTACCAAACCGCACAACATATAATAATATTCAACTGGTAAGTTCAAGTATTGATAATAATACCGGTGTAATTCAGTTCAACGTTACAAGAACGGGAGGTTTCGCTCCGGGTACAACAAGAACAAGTGTAGTAGATTGGAATATGATATACTACAACTACTCTGCAAACGACACGCAAGACTCGCCATTTTTCACATATGGTAGATTAATTAACGGATCTATTGGATGGACGTATCCGATATATAATTTCATTGGGACTAATCTTACGTATGGAGAATGGAATCTGACAAGTAATTTCACCTCAAATGTAACAAGCGTCCAAAAAGGAGGATATGCCAAATTCACAGACGATTCGTATCTGCACGGCGCGATGCCAAATAGTTGGAACTGGAGTTTCGGTGATGGGGCAGTAGATTCGACAAACTCATCATCACCAGTCCACCAATATACTACACAAGGATTAATGAATGTCACATTAACTGTGTATATGTGGCAAAACAGCAGTATTATAAATACAACGACATTTACAAATTATATTAATGTTACAGATGTTGCCCCGGTAGCTAATTTCACACAGAATGTGACAAGCGGAGTATTCCCAGTAACTGTAGAATTTCTTGATAATTCAACAACCGGTGGAGAGGCATTATATTGGAACTGGTCTTTCGGAGACGGGAACTATGCAGATAGCCGAAACACAACGCACACATATAACACCGGTGGAAACTTTACGGTTAATTTATCTGTTATAAATTCCGGAGGGCTGTCTTATAAACGCGGATATGTGAATGTATACAATACAACAGTAACAGGATTCACAGCAAATATAACCGCAGGTTTAGAACCGTCAGCAATTAAATTTAATGTAACCACTCCAAAAGATAATGCGACCTTCTGGAACTGGTCGTTTGGTGATGGTATATGGCAGAACGGCACATCCCAAAATGTAACCCACCTGTATGGTACTGGTGGAATTTATACGGTAACTGAAATTTCGAACAATCTTTATGCAAATAATACTACAACAATTATTGATTATATTACAATATATAGCAAGACAACCTCAAATATCACGAGTAATGTAACTTCAGGATACGCTTCATTAGCAGTTCAGTTTACAGGGGCAGGAGAAAATGCAACGATTTGGAACTGGTCGTTCGGAGATGGTAATTATTCAGATGAACAATCACCAATTTATATATATCCTGATGTGGGAGTATATACAATCAATTTCTCAACAAGCAACGGGCACTGGACAAACTGGACGAATTTGACTGATTACATAAATGCATATTATCTCCCAACCCCGACAGCCGACTTTAATGCGAATGTAACTGGGGGTTTGTTCCCATTAGTAGTAGGATTTATTGATGCGTCAACAGGAATAGAAATAAATTATTGGAATTATTCGTTTGGTGACGGTCAGTACAGTGATGAACAAAACCCGGTTCATATATACGCATCTGGTGGAACATATACAGTAATCCAAACAGTAGCAAATGCCGGTAGTTCAAACACCTCAACAAGAACGAATTACATTATAGTTGACAATTCAACGGTAGTAGGGTTTGAGGCAAATGTAACCGATGGATTAGCACCGATGGCGGTTAAATTCAATGTAACCCTCCCGCATGACAACGCGACGTTCTGGAACTGGTCATTCGGAGACGGTGCGTGGCAGAACGGTACAACACAGAATGTAACTCACGTCTATGGCAACGGTGGATTATATACAGTAACCGAGTATGCAAGCAACCCGAATGCAACCAACATAGTAACATATTCAGATTATATTAGCGTGCATAACCGGACAATATCAGGATTTAGTGGTAACAAAACCTTTGGGTTATTCCCGCTGGCGGTGTCGTTCAACGTAACTATCCCTAACGATAATGCCACAATGTGGAACTGGTCGTTCGGTGATGGGAATTTCCAAAACAGTACAGAATTACAGAATGCAAGTTATGTTTATGGAAATGGTGGAAGATATACAGTAACATTAACCACAAGCAATACCTATGCATCAAATACAACCACGTTAACAAATTATATTGAAGTCTATAATTCAACAGTAACCGGATTTACAGCGAATGTAACAGAAGGTAGTTTCCCATTAACCGTAATGTTCAATGTGACGACACCCATTGATAATGCAACGTCTTGGAACTGGTCGTTCGGAGACGGAGATTATGCAAATACGCAAAATGCAACGCATACCTACAATGTTGCTGGAAACTATACCGTTTCAGAGACTGCAAACAACACGCACGCCACAAACACTACAACAATAGTAGATTACATACAGATCTACACGGGCGTTCCAGTTGTAGATTTTACATCAAATAAAACGACAGCATCAACATATCCGATGGTAGTCCAGTTCAACGATTCAAGTGCAGGTGCACCATCGATGTGGAACTGGTCATTCGGTGATGGACGATGGTATAACGGTACAAACATTTCAGCAAAGAACCCGGTGTATACATATGCTGTTGCAGGATCATACGACGTATCATTATGGGCATCAAACAACGGTGGGGCAAACTCAACAAACAAAACTGGATATATAACCTTACAATCAGATGTAGACTCGTATGTGTTCTCATGGATGCACATGGGTACAACGGATGATTATGCATTCCAAGATCATGGTGGCCTTACATGGGTTGTCTCAAACGCAACGATAAATTCAACACACGGTTATTTCGGTAACGGTTCCGGAGATTTCACCGGGTATCAGGCATATTTAGGAAATACCTTACCGGTAGCGTTATTGAACAGCAAGAATTTCACCGTTGAGGGATGGGTATACCCGCTTTCAGTCAGCGCAGGTTCACAGATTATATCAAACGCCCCGAATGCAAGTTACAGATCTGGATGGGGTTTAATTAACCCGAGTGGAACCGAGAACGGATACGTCTTCTACATGGGTAACAGTTCTGTTAATTCAACATCAGCATTTACCATTCCAAATAACCAATGGACACATGTAGTTATTGAAAGAAAGATCGGAACGATCTATGTTTACATTAACGGGCAACTGGTAACAACAAAGACGGGACTCGGCGGAACGTTTGATACATCCTCAACCGTTTCAATAGGGTATATGCCATACGGTGGTGCGACATCCCAATTCAATGGACACCTCCAAGAAACAAGAATGAGTATAGGGTTTGCGCCAATTGCAGCAAGATGGAATGCAAACTTTACAACCCCCTATTCAATGTATCGTGGAGAATTAATGCCATTATATCCGGACATTAACCCAGACTCTACATTAAAGTTTGATTTACCAGTTATATCAATAGCAAACCAGACAAACGGAGGGGTAACCTATCGTACAATTAACATTAAGAACGTGACAAATGCTACATACGTTGTGGGGTCAACAAGTTATGATGCAAAACACGGCTATGTAAGCACAGTAATTCCGAACACGTCATATTACAATAACATTCAGGTCGTATCATACACTGTTGATAAAGTCAATGGAATTGTGTTGTTTAACCTGACAAGACCCGGAGGGTTCTCAGCAGGAACGAACGATATTTCAATTGCCGATATCCCGGTATTATATTGGAATTACACTGATGCACCGAATTACACATCAATTTATAATTATGGATATTTAATCAACGGAACAACCCATATAACCTATCCGTTTAATTACTTTGATGACCGTGTAACAATCATTGAACCGTGGGTATTAATCCCGAACTTTACCGTCAATGCAACAAGGGTTTACATTAATTCATATGTAAGTGTTACTGATGACAGTTCATCGTACGGAGCATATCCAAACATCTGGAACTGGTCGTGGGGAGACGGAAACTTCACGAACGGGACAGCAAAGACAGTAATATTCAAGTATACTGTTCCGGGAGTATATGACCTGTATGATAACATTTCAATATGGCAGAACAGATCGGTCTTTAATGTAACAAACAAGACGATCACGGTATTGAACGATCCGCCAATTATCGATTTCACAAGCAATGTTACGTATGGCGCATATCCATTAGCAGTTAACTTTACGGATAGTTCATCTGGAGTAGAGCTGGCATGGAACTGGTCGTTCGGCGATGGTAACTATGCAGATACACGGAATTCAACTCACATCTACAATGCAGGAGGAAAATATTCCGTAACGTATAATGTTACTAACGACGGTGGATTTAACAAGACCACAAAAATCAATTACATCACAGTATATAACCAGACCCTTACAGGATTCACGGCGAATAAAACTTCAGGAATATTCCCATTCACAGCAAGGTTTAACGTAACCACTCCAAAAGACAATGCGACGTGGTGGAACTGGTCGTTCGGAGATGGATTATGGCAGAATGGCACGAGTCAGAACGTAACACACACGTATGGGACATCAGGAGTGTATACAGTAACCGAGTATGCAAGTAACCCGTATTGGACAAACAGCACAACATTAACCGATTACATCACAGTAAACGCACAAACCGTATCGGGATTCAGTGCAAATAATACGGTGGGGTTATTCCCATTAGCTGTCCAGTTTAATACAACCGTTGTTGACGATAACGGCACATATTGGAATTGGTCTTTCGATGGCGGAAAAGTCTGGTTAAATGCAAGTACGCAAAACGTATCCTACGTATTTGGAAATGGTGGAACATATACCATTATCAGAACCGTCCAGAACCCGCTCGGGGGGTATAACCAGACGATTTTAACGGATTACATTACCGTATATAACCGCACAACCTCGGGTTTCATCGGAACTCCGAGGACAGGAGTATTCCCATTGACCGTCCAGTTCAATACAAGTGTTGTAAACGATAACGGTACAATGTGGAACTATTCGTTTGACGGAGGATACACATGGCAGAATACAAGTGCTCAGAATACAAGTCATACCTTTGCATCTGGTGGGAATTATACAATATATAGATCCGTTCAAAACACGCATGGAGGATATAATCTTACAATTTTACCGGATTATATCACGATATATAACCGAACAAGCAGTATCTTTGTCAGCAACGTAACTGAAGGGTATATCCCATTAGCGGTAAATTTCACGGGTTCAGGTTCAAACGCAACAAGATATAACTGGTCATTCGGAGATGGAACGTATTCAGATTTACAAACACCAGAACACGTTTATGAAGTATTGGGTAACTATACAATTAATTTCTCAGCAAGTAATGATTATTGGACGAACTGGACGAATGTAACGGAGTACATCCACGCATATTCAGTTCCGATTCCGGCAACGGAATTCAACGGGACTCCAACAGAAGGATTGTACCCATTGGGCGTACAGTTTGTAGATATGTCGAACGCACCTCTCGTCCAGAGCTGGAACTGGTCGTTTGGTGACGGTCAATATTCAAACATGCAGAATGCAAGTCACATCTATTATACGGGTGGGAGTTACACAGTCAGTTTGAATATTACAAATATAGGTGGATCAAACACGAATACTAAGAATTATTACATCACAGTTTACAACAAAACCACATCAAAAATTACAAGTAACGTTACAACAGGAAATGCGCCATTAACCGTCCAGTTCACAGGAGTTCATACAAACGGAACGATCTTCTATTGGCTGTTCGGTGACGGTTCAAACGCAACCATATTAAATCCAGTTCACACGTATGTTGATGTCGGTAATTATACCGTTAATTTCAGTGTCTCTAACGGGCACTGGACGAACTGGACGAACTGGACAGATTATATACGAGCGGCATTGGTTCCAGCACCAAATACGAATTTCACAAGCAACGTGACTACAGGTTTGTTCCCAACAGCCATCCAGTTTACAGATACAACAACAGGTGAAGATCTCCTCCAGTGGAATTGGAGTTTCGGTGACGATACATATTCAACAAACAAAAACCCGATCCATATTTATACTCGTGGCGGAAATTTCACCGTTAGTTTAATCGCAACTAACCGTGGTGGCGATACAACATTAACCGTTCCGGATTATATCACTATATATAACACAACGTCATCCGGGTTCTCAGCGAATACTACAACAGCAGGAACATATCCATTAGCCGTTCAGTTCAACACAACAGTTGTCAATGATAACGGCACAACATGGAATTGGTCGTTCAATGGTGGTGTAGATTGGGATAACGAATCAACGCAGAACATAACACACATATTTGACTCCGGAGGTTCATTCACAATTATCAGGGTTGTCCAGAACGAGCACGGGGGATATAGCGCAACCACCCGCACGAATTACATTACCGTATATAACCAGACAACTTCAAATTTCACAAGCAATGCCACGTCTGGATTAGTACCGTTAGCGATCCAGTTTAATGGTTCTGGAACAAACGGGTCGTTATACTTATGGATATTCGGAGACGGGTATACAAGCAGTGAACAAAACCCAGTCCATACTTACCGGGACGTAGGAACGTTCAGTGTTAACTTCAGTGTAACCAACCCGTATTATACGAATTGGACGAACGTATCGGATTACATTACAGCAAACGCAATCGAACCGCCGATTACAAACTTTACCAACTTAACCCCATTAAGTGGAATTAACCCGGTAACAATAACCTTTATTGAAGACTCGACAGGATACACCATTGAAAGTTGGAACTGGTCGTTTGGAGACGGCAATTGGCAGAATGGAACCACGCACAACGCAACGCATACTTATCGGTCGGGTGGAAATTACACCGTTAGTTTAACAACAACGAACCTCGGAGGATCAAACACATCTACAAAAGTCGATTACGTTACGATCTATAACCAAACCACCTCGAACTTCTATGCAAACACAACCTTTGGTGTGTTCCCCTTAACGGTTCAATTCAATAGCAGTGTTATAAACGATAACGGCACAATGTGGAATTGGTCGTTCGGTGATGGCAATTACGCCGACACACAAAATGCAACGCATACTTATAATACAGGATCAAATTACACGATAACAAGGATCGTCCAGAACGAGCATGGAGGATACAGTTCTACAACGAAATATCAATATGTTGATGTAAAGAACCAGACAAGAACCGGGTTCACAGCAAATATAACGGACGGTCTTTACCCATTAACGGTTATGTTTAACGTAACCACTCCAAAAGACAACGCAACCTCGTGGAACTGGTCATTCGGGGATGGCAATTACGCAAACACGCAGAATGCAACGCATACGTACATGACTGGTGGAAATTTCACGGTATCACAAACAGCAAGAAGTTTATTTACAACAAATACAACAACCGTTTCAGACTTCATAACAGTATATAACCACACAACAAGTACGTTTACAAGTAATGAAACTGAGGGATATGCACCGTTAGCGATCCAATTCAATGGCTACGGCCAGAACTCATCATCCTATTACTGGATGTTTGGCGATGGCAATACCTCTACGGAACAGAACCCGGTACATATATTCTCGGATGTCAGGCTCTATAATATAAACTTCTCAACAAGCAACGGGCACTGGACAAACTGGACAAACATCTCGTATTACATTACAGCCTTTGCCGCGCCATTACCATCAGCAGCGTTCAATGCAACTCCAACAAGCGGATTATTCCCATTAGAAGTAACGTTCATGGACAATTCAACAGTTCCGGGGGGGGCCGGATCAATCTACATGTGGAACTGGTCGTTCGGAGACGGTCAATACAGTAACAATCAGCACCCGGTACATACCTATGCAAACGGAGGATGTTATACAGTTATAGAAAATGTAACGAACTCTGGAGGATCAAACTTATCAACAAGAGATTATTTCATCACAGTTTACAACTCAACCCAAATAGGTTTCACCGCAAATGTAACTTCAGGGTTTGAACCGATAGCAATCAAATTCACAGTAAATAATACAAACGATAACGCGACCTTCTGGAACTGGTCGTTCGGTGACGGGACGTGGAAGAATGGAACGGTGCAGAGTCCAACACACGTCTATGGATTAGGTGGCGTATACAATGTTACTGAATACGCAAGTAATTATCATGAGACCAATGTATCAACGAAAACAAATTACATAACGATATACAATAAAACAACGAACGGGTTCACATCAAATATATCAAGCGGATATAACCCACTAGCGGTTCAATTCACAGGATACAGTACAAATGCGACGGCATGGAACTGGTCATTTGGAGACGGTAACTATTCAGAGGTACAATCCCCACTCTATGTATACAAGTACCCCGGAAGTTATACGGTTACGTTCTCAGCAACAAACGGGTATTGGACAAACACCTCGACAAGATACGGATATATTTCTGTAACTCAAGCACCGATACCGATAGTAAACTTCGTTGGGACGCCATTAAGTGGGAGTGTCGGATTAACGGTAACGTTCAATGATCTATCCACACGCAACCCGACAGCATGGAACTGGAGTTTCGGAGATGGTTACTATTCGGAGTCAAGAAACACCACACATACCTATACAGCGGGTGGAAATTACACTGTTACATTAAATGCAAGCAATCCGTATGGGTATAATGAAACAACAAAAGTAAATTATATCTATATCAACGATCAGTTGCCAACAGCATACTTCAGTGCAAACAGCACATCCGGATACCCGCCATTAGCAGTCCAGTTTGTTGATGCGACAATCGGATTCCCGATTTCATGGAACTGGTCGTTCGGCGATGGAAATTACTCAACCGAGCAGAACCCGGTTCACATATACGTTAACCCCGGGACGTATACGGTAATAGATAATGCAACTAACGTAGTGGGATATAACACATCAACAAGAACGAATTACATAACCGTCACAACATTACCAATCCCAGAATCAAACTTTACCGCGTCACCGACAAGCACCACAATTGGAGATACAATTGCGTTCACTGATTATTCAACGAACCTGCCGAACCAATGGAACTGGTCGTTCGGGGATGGTAACTACTCGAATGAGCAGAACCCAACGTATGTGTATAACTCACCCGGAACGTATACAATTTCATTAAACGCAACAAACGGATATGGCAGCAATACAAAGACCAGAACAAATTATGTCTCAATAGTAGCATATACGCCAGTAGCAGATTTCGGAGCAAACCAGACAGCAGGGTATCCGCCACTCACCGTATCGTTCACAGATCAAACAACAAACGTGCCGACATGGTGGAACTGGACATTCAATGACGGATCGTATTCAGACGCACAGAACCCGACACACACCTTTGCATCAGCGGGAACGTATTCAATTACCTTAAAGGTCTCGAATTCAGGAGGATCAGATCAAATAACCAAGAGCGGATACATTGTAGTAGCTGAACTACCAGTCCCGGTCACAAATTTCACAGCAGATCCATTATCTGGATATAATGGAACAACAGTAACATTTACCGATACGTCAACAAACTCCCCGATTGAGTGGAACTGGTCATTTGGCGATGGCAACTATTCAAGCGAACAGAGCCCAACCCACACGTATGACGTAATAGGTAAATTTAACGTTAGGTTAAATGCAACGAACACATATGGTTCAAACACAAAGACCAGAACGAATTACATTACGATCAATCCAAAGATCCCGATCACAGCGTTCAATGGAACACCATTAAGTGGAACGTATCCGTTAACCGTTACCTTCTCAGACACGATAAACGGGTTGGCAGTAACCTCATATAACTACTCGTTCGGTGATGGCACGTTTAGTAATATACGTAATGCAACGCATATCTACAGAACAGGAGGTACATTCACAGTCAACTTCACAGCAACAAACGCTGGAGGTTCAAACACAACATCAAGAACCGATTACATTACAGTTTACAACCAGTCCTCATCAAATATCACAAGCAACGTTACCACAGGAATAGTGCCAGTGGCAGTTCAATTCAATGGGTCAGGGTCGAATGTTACCGGATACTACTGGATGTTCGGCGATGGCAATACCTCGACCGAGCAGAACCCGGTATATACATATACATCTTCCGGACGATACACCATTAACTTCTCTACAGTAAATGGAGTTAATTGGACGAACTGGACGAATCTCTCGTATTACATAACGGCAAATGTAGTCCCAGCTCCAGTATCAGACTTCACGTCAAACGTAACCTCTGGATTATTCCCATTGACTGTCCAGTTCAACGACACTTCATCCGGAAATGCAACCTCGTGGAATTGGTTGTTTGGAGATGGCGGGTATAGTACGGAGCGGAACGTTACACACACCTATTGGTCAGGAGGGAACTACACCGTTTCATTAAACACTGCTAATGCCGGGGGTTCAAACATCTCGACAAAGACAAATTATATATCGGTATATAACACAACCATCTCGGGATTCACAGCCAACTCAACGTTTGGTGTAGCTCCATACACGATTAAGTTTAATGTAACCGCTCCAAAAGACAACGCAACGTCATGGAACTGGTCGTTCGGAGACGGGACATGGCAGAACGGTACAACCCAGAACGGAACTCACACATATACTGTTGCTGGAACTTACACCGTGACAGAATATGCAAACAATCCATACGCCACCAATTCAACCACGATAACAGATTACATCACAATCATCGTGAAACCAAAACCAAGTTTCACCGCAAATATAACTACCGGGTATGAGATGTTAACCGTCCAGTTCACGGATACGAGTGTAACGGATATAACAACATGGAATTGGACGTTTGGCAACGGTGCATATAACGTAAGTACATTACAGAACCCGGTTTACACATTCGTTGGCCCGGGGTATTATAACGTTACGTTAAATGTAACAAACGCCAGTGGATTTAATGCAACAACCTATGTTAATTACATCAACGTATTGTCATTACCGGGGCCAGTTGCAAATTTTACCAGTAACGTAACGTCAGGTTATCAGGCGCTTGCCGTGAAGTTCACAGATACGTCCACAAACACACCAGTTCAATGGAACTGGTCGTTCGGAGATGGCAACTACTCGAACGAGCAGAACCCCGTACACGTTTACAACGCAATTGGCAACTTCACCGTAACATTAGATGCAGCGAATTCACATGGGTATAGTATAAAAACCAAGACAGATTATATCCGTGTAAACCCGGCACCAATCCCATACGCAGAGTTCTCAGCAACTCCGAGAAACGGAACAATATATACGATGGTTCAATTCACGGATCTCACAAATAATACACCAACTTCATGGAACTGGTCGTTCGGAGATGGAAATTATTCAGAATTACAGAACCCGAACCATACATATATAGTAGCAGGAGTTTACAGTATCAGTTTGAACACCACAAACCAATACGGTAGTGTTACAACAACAAAAGTAGATTACATCAATATGACAGTCCAACCTCCGGTTGGAGGATTTAGTGCAACACCTTTAGTGGGATATCCTCCATTATCAGTTCAGTTTATAGATTCATCACATAATGCAACATCTTGGTATTGGGAGTTTGGAGATGGATACACGAGCACCTTACAGAACCCATCCCACAACTATACAAACGTCGGAGTATACAATGTAAAACAGACCGTTTACAACGCTGGCGGTTCAAACATCACGATCAAGAATGGATACATAACCGTCAGTTCAACGCCACTACCAAGCGCAAACTTCGTAGGTTCACCGACATCAGGTGACACCGGAATGACCGTCCAGTTCACGGACTTATCGACAGGAAGCCCAACGGTATGGAACTGGTCATTCGGCGACGGTAACTATTCAAACGATCAGAATCCAAACCACACATACAATGTTGCTGGAGTATTTACAGTAAGATTAATCGCGACAAACGTATACGGGAGTAGTACTGCAACAAGAACAAATTATATCACAGTGAGTGTAAAATTACCCGTGGCGGCATTTAGTGCAAACCAGACGGCGGGATATCCACCTCTGGCAGTTGAATTTACCGATGCATCAACAGGAAGTCCAACGAATTATAACTGGTCATTCGGAGATGGAACCTATTCAACAGCCCAAAACCCGGTTAACATATATACATCAATGGGTAATTACACGGTAATGTTAACGGTATCGAACGAGTACGGTTCGAACAAGACAATAAAAGCAAATTACATCAACGTTGGATCATATCCAGTACCGGGTACAAACTTTAATGGGACTCCAAGAAGCGGATATTTAGGAACAAACGTCCAGTTCAATGATCTGTCAACGGTATCACCGACTTCATGGAACTGGTCATTTGGTGACGGTAACTATTCAAACGAACAGAATCCAAATCACACGTATAATGTAGCAGGGTTATTCACAATATCATTGAATGCCACAAATTCCTATGGAAGTAATAGTAACACGAAAGTAGGATATATCAATATCATAGCACCAGTCCCGATAGCACAATTCGTGGCAAACACTACGGTTGGTGCACCGCCATTTGCGATCCTGTTTACCGATCAATCGTATAATTTACCGACGAGTTGGAACTGGTCGTTTGGGGATGGCAATTATTCAAACGAGCAGAGCCCAGTTCACTGGTATAATAAGACAGGAATCTTCACAGTCTCATTAACGGCAACAAATGCATACGGTAGTAACACATCAACAAGAATAAATTATATTACAACGGTTGTAGGCCAGAACAGACAGGATCTCAATTTAACGCCACAATTCAGGTTAATTGCTAAGTTTACAGATCCAAGCGGCAGGGTAATCCCAATCGTAACAGTATTTGACTCAGCAGGAAATACGACAGTAACCTCAAACGGAACCTTTGTTGGGTATTATCCATACGGAATGGTTACAATCACAACCTCCGCATCTGGATATGGCAGTATCACGCAAACGTATACGATGGATTATAACAGGCTTGTAAATATTACTCTGTCCCCGTCAACATCCACAAATGCAACGCAACTTGTCGTTACAAAGACCGTGCGGTTCGTCTGCCAGAATTACAATGGGGAAGCGATTGCAGGAATGAACACAACAGTATACGCAGTCGGTTCAACAATCCCATTAAGTTGGGTCACCACCTTATTCGGAATTAATTTAGGAACAACTCCCCTACTGAACACAACAATGAATGGATCAACAGGTACAGACGGTTCAATCGTATACGTAATGGTTCCAACATCCCAATATGCAATTCACTTTGAAGATGTTGAGATGGGAATTAACGAGACCCGTTATTACTACCCACAGGAAAACGAATACGTTGAGACGTTCTTCACGCAACCAGTAACCTACGGAAAACAGGGTATTGCAACTGATTTCTATACCTACAGAGACCAAACAAACGGAACAATCACACTCGGAGCACTATACAACGACACCTACAGTTCAACCGACAACCTGACGTTCACCGTAATGGATAAGAACAAGACAATAATCTACCAGACAAAGGTGACTCCAACATAACACAACGCATATTAATCTTTGGTACACCCACCGACGTACTCTGCCAGAAACATAACAAATCAATAAAAAACACGCCGGTGAAAGGTTTATAAATAAAGAGGGTAGAGAAGACTAATGTAAATGTATATATATTAGATGTGTTGTGCCAGTAACACGTCATACAATATTTCAGGTGAGGAGATTGAAAGGTAAGAGTAATCGTAATTGTATTTCAGCGAATAAGTGGTTACTCTTATTGTTAGTTAGTTTATCCATTGTCGGAATTGTTAGTGCAGGGTGCACACAATCCGGGGATACGGTAACGTGTATTTACACCTCAAACGATTCGATTTTAATTCCAACAGGTGTATCTCAAATAACCAATTTAGTGGTTGTTGGAGCCGGTGGTGGCGGAGGCGGTGGGGGCGGCGACGAGAACCAAAATGCCGGGGCCGGTGGTTTTGCAGGGTCAACATCAGCAGCAAGTGCCGTCGCAGTATCCAGCGGATTTACGTATGAAATAACGGCGGGTATTGGTGGAACCGGGGGTACTGGCAATCACGGGTTTGGATCAAGCGGTTATTCCGGAACAGCATCATCGGCATTTGGATATACAGGATCAGGGGGAAACGGTGGGAGCACAGTAATTGCGTATTATGGTACGAATGGTGGAAGCAGCACAGTGGGTACTGGTGGTACAGGTGCAACGACCCTTGGTGCAGCAGGTGGAACCGGTGGATATGGGGCCGGTGGGGGTGGGGGAGCTGCCGGAGCAGAACCCGGTGATGGAATAGCAATCGGTGGTAATGGAGGTACTGGTGGAAGCGGATACGTTTCATTTGATTATGCGCAACCCGTGCCAGTATCGTCATTTACAGCCGATCCAACAACCGGGTACATGTCGGTTTTGACAACATTCACAGACACGTCAACGAATACGCCAACAGGGTGGATATGGAATTTTACAAACGTGACTGGAAATAACACCCCTGTTTCATTTAGTACATCCCAACATCCGTCCCAAACGTTTGGAGTAGGTAATTTCTTAATTACATTAAATGCTACCAACGAAGGAGGTTCGAATATCTCGACGCAAGTAACATTTATTAACGTATCAATGAATGCACCGGTAGCGAATTTTACTTCGAATACAACTTCAGGGTATGCCACATTATACGTTCAATTTACCGACACATCAACAAACACACCTTCGTCATGGGAATGGGCATTTGGAGATGGAGGGACGAGTACCCAGCAAAATCCTATATGTGCATACACGAACGCCGGTGTTTATACGGTGACCTTGAACGCAACAAATGCCGGTGGTTCAAATACAGTAACAAAGACAAGTTATATTACGGTGACAGCAGCTCCAACGCCCGTTGCTAATTTTACGGGAACTCCAAGATCAGGAAACAGTGGAACGTTGGTTCAGTTCACCGACACATCCACAAATATCCCCACAGCATGGAACTGGACATTCGGCGACGGTAACTATTCAAACGATCAGAATCCAAACCACACATACAATGTAATCGGCTCTCACACAATTATACTGACCGTAGAAAACGCCTATGGATCAAACACATCAACAAAAGTGGGGTATATTACAATAACTTCGCCATTACCTGTAGCAAACTTTTCAGCGATACCCACAACGGGTGATATTGGAACTACCGTACAATTCACAGACCTGTCAACAAATTCCCCAACGTCGTGGAACTGGTCGTTTGGGGATGGAATGTTATCTCCCTTACAGAACCCATCCTATACTTATAACGCACTCGGGTCATATAAAGTAACGTTAACAGTAACAAATACTTACGGGAATAATACGTTATCAAGATCGGGATATATCAATATTGTAGGCCAGACACCCGTAGCGTCATATACCTCTAATGTAACCGCAGGAGCAGCACCATTAGCCGTTCAATTTAACGATACAACTATGAATTATCCGACGGCATGGAACTGGTCGTTTGGAGATGGTAATTATTCGAACGAGCAGAACCCGGTTTATGTTTATAACTCATCAGGATTGTATACAGTATCATTAACGGTGGTTAACCCATATGGGACTGATACAGTAACAAAATCCAATTTAATCAATACCATTGTCGGTGTAAACCGACAGGATCTATCACTGACTCCACAATATCGTTTAATAATCCAATTCCTCGATCAAAGCGGGGACACAATAAATGTTGTTAAAGTAATCGATTCAACGGGTAATACAACAACGACAACAAACGGAACCTATATTGGATATTATTCGTATGGCGTAGTAGCGATTAGTGCATCTGCAACCGGATATGGAAGTTTATCAGAGAATTACATAATGGATCATAACCAGAATGTCACAATGCACCTTTCATCCACATCAACATCATCGCAAACACAATATGTAACAACCAAAGTTGTACGGTTTGTCTGCCAGAATTATAATGGGGAAGCAATTACTGGAATGAACACTACACTGAATGCAATTTCATCATCAATACCAGTAAGTTGGGTCTCGATCTTATTCGGTATTAATTTAGAAACGACACCGGTTCTAAATACAACCATGTCCGGGATTACCGGTACTGACGGGTCAATAACGTATGTAATGGTTCCAACATCAAAATATTCGATTTGGTATAATGCACCATCGTATGGCATTAACGAGACGCGGTATTATTACCCGTCTGAAACTGAGTATATTGAGACGTTCTTTACACAGACACCAGTATATGCAACAGCAGGAATCTCGACAGACTTCTACACATACAGAAACGAATCAAATGGAACGATACTACTCGGAATCTACTACAATGATACGTATAGTTCAACCGATAACCTAACATTCACCGTGATGGATGAACACAGGAATATTATTTATCAAACCAACGTGGTGCCGATATGAGAGCAAAGAAATTAACCTTTGGTATACCTATCGACGTACTACCTGATATTTCTGGATTATTTCCAAAATTAACTCTCGGTGAAAGGTTTATAAATAAAGAGGGTAGAGAAGACTAATGTAAATGTATATATATTAGATGTGTTGTGCCAGTAACACGTCATACAATATTTCAGGTGAGGATACGTTGAAAAGTGGAGAACAGCGCAAAGATATTAGAAGTATATTAATACTTCTGGTGCTCTTTTTATTGGTCTCTATAGTTCAGGCAGTTCCGGTATCTTCATTTACTGTGAACCAGACCATTGCTTCAACATATCCAATGGTTGTTCAATTCACAGACACATCGACCGGTTCGCCAACAACGTGGAATTGGAGTTTTGGCGATGGAAGATGGTATAATGGAACGAACGCATCAGCACAAAATCCAATTTATATCTATGCCGTTGCTGGTAAATACAACATCTCTCTACTAGTAAACGATACCTCTGATAGTAACATTACAACATATACAGATTTTATAAATCTTACAAGTGATGTTGATCCAAATGTATTGACATGGTTACATATGAATGGAACCTCAGGCAGTACAAAATTTAATGGAGAACAAGGACTCTCATGGACGGCAATAAATGGTGCACGCATTTCAACATCGGAATATGTATATGGTGGAGCGTCGGGCCAGTTTACACAGGATCGTGCACGTATTTCAACCCCCTCATCAGAGCTCCTAAATATTAATGGGGACGATTTTACTTTAGAATTCTGGATATACCCCACAGGAGCAAAGGCGAACCGCCCGATCATTTCACGCAGTAATGCGGGGTCTACCTCTAACGGATACGGTATAACCAATATCAACGGAACTTCAAACGGATATGCAATCTGGTGGGGGAATTCAGCGGTAAACTATACAGCGTTTAGTTTACCATTAAATTCATGGACGCATGTGGTAATTGAGAGAAATGGAACATCAGTATATATATACAAAAACGGATCGTTAACTGCCATAGGAACAGGAATCACTGGAAGTTATGATACGATTAATCCATTAGTAATAGGTGATACTTCTGCTGGTGGTGCAAGTAACCATTTCTATATGGATGAGTTCCGTATCAGTAACGGTACACGATGGAATGCAAATTTCACGACGCCATACGATCAATATCGCGGAATGTTGGAAACAATATATCCGGATATAGACCCATATTCAACTTTAAAGTTTAATCGACCGGTTGATCAGAACCTGACAGTATATAACGGGACATCATATATATTCACGCTTGACGTTCTGAACGTTTCAGGTATACAGTATATTTCCGGAGGTATTACTTATGATCCCGCGCACATCACAGTATCAAATATACGTGTTAATACGTCGATGCAACCCGATCTTGTATTAGTCTCAAGCGAAATCAACGCATCAACAAACGTTGTTTCGTTTAACGTCTCATCGGCAAGCGGCATTACAACGAACGATTTAACAGGGATATCTTTTGTTGAATGTGATGCAATATATACACACTATTCAGACGGATCTGATCCTTATGCGTACGGGTTCGCATATGGGTTTATAACAAATAAAACAACTCAGGTTACTTACCCGATCCATAACTTCCAGATTACAAATCTGGAGTATGGTGAATGGACGTTTACAGCAAATTTCACAGCGAATACAACAACACAAGTCGTTAATGCACCGATCTTATTTAACAGCACCTTTACGGGATCATATCCAAATATATGGAATTGGAGTTGGGGCGACGGGACATTCACAAATGGGACAGAGGCAAACGTCAGCCATACATATACAACATCAGGATTAAAAACAGTTACGTTGACAGAATATTTATATCAAAACGCTAGCGTTAACAACACCGTTACCAAAACAGATTATATTACGGTATCTAATATTATCCCGGTAGTATCGTTTGTTGCAAACACCACAATGCAGGGATCATATCCATTCCCAGTACAATTTACAGATATGTCCTCGCCCCCCCCGACAATGTGGAATTGGTCGTTTGGAGACGGACGATGGTATAATGGGACAAACGCATCAGCACAACATCCCCTTTACATATATGCAGTTGCAGGGGAATACAATGTCTCACTGTATGCAAGCAATAGTTATGGTAGTAATAGCACAACATACACGAGATATATTAATTTAACGAGTGATGTGGATTCATATGTCGCATCATGGATGCACTTCAACGGAACGCCAGTTCCGCCATTTTATGATGAAATGGGAATAGTATGGACTCAATCTGGTAGCCCAACAATTAACACAACGGGATATAAATATCCGGATGGTTCTGGAGGTTTTACAGTAAGTAAAACGGGATTATATCGTGCATCCTACGCAACATTAAATTTTGGCAGTGGGGATTTTACAATAGAGTTCTGGATGTATCCAACACAAAACCCAGAAGCAGGGTCAGTTGTAGTAGCCAGAACAACATCAACATTATCAAGTGGGTGGGGGTTTGCAAACCTTAATGGAACAGAATCCGGGTATTATTTCTTCATGGGGAGTAGTTCTGCGAATGCAACAGATTCAATATACATTCCAAACAATCAATGGACGAAACTGGATATTGAAAGATTAAATGGGAATATCTATATCTACAAAAATGGCGATTTGGTTGTTACAAAACCCGGACAAGTTGGAGTATATGATGTATTGGCAAATAATGTCCAGATCGGGTATTCGAATAAAGATGTAAAATATGTATATTATGGACTAATTGATGAGTTCCGTATTAATTCAGGTATTGCAAGATGGGTGACTAACCATACAACACCTTATATGCAGTATAGAGGCCAGATTGCAGGTTTTATTCCGGATATAAACCAGAACTCAACACTCCGATTTAAAGTAGATCCGACTCCATACCCATATGCATACATTTATAACAACACCCCTCACGGGGAACGAACGTTACAAATCCAGAACGTTACGTATACAGATTATATTTTAGGCTCAATAACAACCGATCCATTATACACATACATTTTGAGTGTACACCCAAATACATCTACGTATAATGATATTCAATTAGTATCATATGAAATAAATAATAACACAGGGATCATTCAGTTTAATATTACTCGACCGGGCGGGTTTTCAGCGCCGTTTAATACCAGAGTTAGTATTATCGACTGGCACGAGATCTATGATAATTATTCAGCAAACGAATCACAGCAGGCGGTTTATTTCACCTATGGTAAAATGATCAACGTATCGAATGGTATTGTATACCCGGTACACAATTTCATAGCAACCAATTTATCGTATGGCCCGTGGAATCTAACAGCGAATTTTACGGCGAATGAAACAATTATTCATATAAACGATACAGTACAATTTACCGATACCTCCTCAGAATGGGGGGCGTATCCAAACAGTTGGAACTGGTCGTTTGGAGATGGGGCGGTCGATTCAACAAACGTATCAACAGTGGCGCACAAATATACAACACACGGATTAAAAACCGTAACATTAACCGCATATATGTGGCAAAACAGTAGTATATCAAACGTATCGAAGAAAGTGCATTATATCAATGTTACCTATCCAATACCCGTATCGAATTTTACAGCAGATCCCGTTGCGGGAATATATCCATTAGCAGTCCAATTTACCGATTTATCAACGGGAGATGCTATTACAAAATGGAACTGGAGTTTCGGTGATGGAAACTTCAGTAATGCACAGAATCCTATATATGTTTATAGGAGAGGCGGAAACTACACCATCACATTAAACGCAACAAACGATGGCGGTTCAAATCTTTCAACAAAAGTAGATTTTATTGCAGTATATAACCAGACCGTTGCTGGGTTTACTCCGAATGTAACGTATGGATATGTACCGTTAGGTGTGCAATTTAATGTAAACAATCCTGACGATAATGCTACGATGTGGAACTGGTCGTTCGGGGATGGGACGTGGCAGAACGGTACAACCCAAATCGGATACCACTTGTATAATACAAGCGGAATCTTTACGGTTATGGAAATAGCCACGAATAATTATACGGGTGCTGTAAACATCACAACAATTCCAAATTTAATTCAGGTTGTTGACAAATCAACATCGGAATTTAGAAGCAACGTGACGTTTGGATATGCTCCGTTATCAGTGCAATTTATTGACTTCTCAAAAAATGCAACAAGTTGGAGTTGGGAATTCGGGGATGGCAACACAAGTGCAGAACGACATCCGGTGTATACATTTAATTCAACAGGATTCTATACGATCACAGAAAGCGCAAGCAATGCTTATTGGACGAATACAACAACCTCAATAAATTACATCCTTGTTCAAGATCCGAAACCGATTGTAAACATGAGTGCGAATACAACTACAGGATTATCCCCACAAGCCATAAAATTTAATTATACACTGGCGTTCGGTAATCAGGCAACACAATGGAACTGGTCGTTTGGAGACGGCCAGTATTCAACAGAACAGTATCCATTACATATTTACTCGACCCCGGGTGTTTATACAGTAATAGTTACGGCGGCAAACTACGGGGGGTATTTCACAGAGACGAAATCAGATTATATCACGATAGGAAATGGGAATATTATATTAGACTTTATAGGAACTCCGATTAATCAGACCTATCCATCATCGACAGTAACATTTACAAGTAGTTCGAGTGGAGGGTTAATGCCGACATCATGGAACTGGTCATTCGGTGATGGAATGTATGGTAATGTGGAGAATCCAACACACACCTATGCAACCTTTGGCACGTTTACGGTAATTTTAACCGGTCAAAATGAATCATCAACGAACAGTACAGTAAAACATGGATATCTAACAATCGCAGAACCGTTAACGGCAAATTTCCTCGGATCACCAACACATACATTTATGTACAGTAATGGCACAATCCCGGCAAAGGTCGATTTCGCAGATACTTCCAACAATGCAACATCATGGAGTTGGTCATTCGGAGATGGCAATTATAGTACGCAAAAGAACCCAACCCATTATTATGTAAATACAGGTAATTACACAGTCACATTAACGGTAAAGAATGCATATGGATTAGAATCAACGGAGACCAAGACAGATTATATAGTTGTTTCAGCAGCAACAAAACTATCAATTGCCGTGGATATGGGTCAGGATTATATCCAATGGTCGTGGGGGACTAACAATTCTTATTACATGATGATAGACGGAGAGTACGTAACACAACAGATTAATCGAACCGAGGTTCTTAATGGCACACCGACGAAAATTATATCCACAAAACGGGTATCAAACAACCTTGGATATTACAATATGGAATTACTTGAACCGAATAGTGAGCATACGTTTACACTAGTAGAAGAAACCAATTTAACGCCAGTAGCATCAGGCAGCGCAACAACAACCCCGCACAATAGCGTTGTGTATATCATCGTTATTATTAGTATAATATTAAGTATTTTGATGATGCTTCTCGTAACAAGAAACGAGTTGCTGACATTGATCGTAGGAGGATTAAACACATTAATTTCGACGTATGGTGTATCAATCAGTTATAACCAATTCGGGATAACTTATTTATTGTATGCGCTTATAGTATATTCAGGAATATTTATAGTATTATCAATCTATCTGTTAGTCAGGGGGAAAACAGATTGGTAATCCCGAAATAAGAGGAGGAGAAATGCCAGAAAGAGAATCAGATTATTATCTACTGATACAGATTTACAATTCAAATAAAATGAATCCAGTTTTTAATTGGAGTCAATCAAAGGGCAATATTGCCCTTGGCATTGCAATTGCGAAAGAAGAAGTGAACAGGAAAATAAATCCGGAACACGAAAGTCATTATTCAGTCAGGGTGAAATTAAACAAAGACTCACATAATAACAAACAGGTTCTTTTTGAAAAAGAGAGTGGACAAGGGAATATCAGGGGTACTCTTGACAGTCTCGATGAATTTGTACATGTAAAACTAGGGTTTGATCTCGTTAAACAAATTAAAGAAATTGCACAGGTGCCGGAACAATGATCTCAAACTTACATAAACAGTTAATAGTAATCAGTTATGTTGCTACCATTGTGTTTACAGTAGCGAGTCTCAGTATGTTTTTTATCGAGCAACCCTACAAAGGAAGTCAGAACTGTTCTATCAGTAATCCGAAAGCGGTCGTCCACGATCTATCGGATCTTAACAATTGCGTAATGACGAAAGGAAAAGAACCCTCGGATTTAATGAACGGTTTAATTAATGCAGATCTGGTATCAGGGGCATCAATGATTGTATTATCGATATTTGCTTTCAACGACAGAAGAAAACACCCGGGAGATTATGTTGTTGAAGACGATGAAGACAACGATATCGAAACAGAAGATGAGAATGACAAGAACACTTAAATAGTAGTGATTGTATTATTACTATTAATGGATAAAATGGAGAGAACCGGTTATTTACACACGTGCCCTTTTTGCGGGGAAACATGGACTGGGTATAAAAAAGACATTGTAGCGTGTACAAAATGCAAAGCAAGGTTGGATTACCCAAGGAAAGTACCGGGGAAACATACAGCATTACAATATATCGAACAATCTCTTTTACGTTCAGGTTATTCAATGTCAAGAGCACGGAAAGAAGCAACAATCCGGTTAAGGGAAGCAACAAACGTCAGAATGCCACACCTTGGTAATATAAAAACACTTGGTGAAATCAGGAAAAAATAATAAAAAATGAGGTGAGGAAAAAATGTTAATTAGTTATGATAAAATAAACAGAAAACAACTCGAACGAAAACATAAAAAAGACGATAGGAATGTAGTGCGTCGAAATGCCAGAAGTAATATTTTAAACGTATTGGAAGCTTTAGTTACCAATACCTATCTAAAAACACATAGGTTCCCGGAACCCAAATCAATATTTGGTCGCCCCCTAGATGTTAATGTTTTTGCAAACGGTAAGATTTACATAAATGGTAAATATGTTGGATTAATCACCAAAGATAATGTAAATACTGCACGGAGCCTTATTGAAAAAGGGTATACATGGGAGAGAAATTATGGTTATGATATTAATATATTAGTAAATAGTAAAGGGAACCAAGTGAAGTATACAATAAAATGGAGTGAATAAAAAATGACCATAAAAATTATATCGGGAACACTAAAGACAGAAAAAAGAAAAGGCCCAAAAGGTTCGTATAATACGAATTTTGCGCAAATTCAAATAGACGACGATGGGGTTATAAAAGAATGATCGGTTTATTATAATCCACACAATAAAGTGTATGGTTTAGAAGTATATCAGGGTGAGAATTATATAGTTTCAAAAGGTGGACACGATACCGGTCGATCTTATTCCAAACACTACTTGCAATTTAAGGGAATCCCAGAAAAGTATCGAAGTATAGTATATTCATTATATAATAAAGTAGCAAAGAGGAACTAACCATGATATCTGCACAAAAAATTGGGAGTAAATAACATGCCAGAAAAAGAATTTACTTTAAATGCGTTTGGTGCGCATGGTTCAATAGTTAGAAATCCTGAATATATCTTTTATGTTGTAAACAAAGGTAAACAATCAGAAAGATATGGGGATCATGGGTTACCTTCACGAACCGATGAAGGATTAGATCATATGATAGAATGGATTTATGGTAATTCCCTTGGGAGTTTACCAATAAAAAAGAATCAGAAACCATATCTTGTTATAATAAACATTCCCCGTAAACGCAAACTTAAAAAAGGTTATGGAACGAGAGGAGAAAACGCAATTATTGAACTCAAATATAAAAAGGAATGAAGGGGATTAAAAAATGCCATTATTTGGAGAACCAAGAGAAAAGAGAAATTATGGTGGAAAGGTTGCAGAACTCAGAACCAAGATTGCGCAACTTGAATCAGTGGGGATGATGGCGAGTGCAAATCGCCTGAAAGAAGAATTAAAGAAGTTTGATAAAGTTGTTTACAAAAAAGAAAAGCCCTTGGGTGGAAAGGAACTACTTAACAGAATTAAATCTGCAAAAGCAGAAGGACTATCCAAATAATCCGAAGGTTATTGCAATGGTGAAGTTCACAAAACAGAAAAGAGTTAGGTCACGGATAAAGAGACTATCCCCACGAAAAGCATGGGGAGGTTGGCCTAAACCAAGGAGAGCATAATCTGGGAGACAAACGTATGAAAAGTAGAATGAGAAAACCCACAGGATTGCCAGACTCTATGAAAATGGGATCTAGAAGGATACCCAAAGTAAAGAGAAAGAAAGGCAAATTTAACTGGGCCTAAATAATGAACATACCGGTAGAAAAAAAATCCAGAATTTGGAGACGTTTATACCCGGATATGTACATTTGGATAAACCCGGAAACAAACGAAACGGTTGAAATTCGGGGTTCAAGGGAAAAAGGATATTATAATGTTAAAAGAACCGTTCCAAACTATGAACAGGGAATTGTTTCAACATATACGTTAAGTCCGTTTTATGTATTGCCGGTAAAACCAATAGGGATGGTTGGTACAGAAGCGAATCTCGCAATAAGGTCACGGCAAGATTCTAAACCCGGCACGTTTGGAGATGCATTACGTTTTGCAATAAATTATATGAAACGTAGAGAAAAAAAGGGGCTATAAAATGAAAGATGGGTGGAAAAAACCTATAATTAAAATGATGATCCGTGGTAAACCGATAGACGTGTCAAAAAGCAAGATCGGGAAACCTCACCACGTGGATATGTTTTGGGATAGGCATAGTAAAACGTGGGTGTTAACTATAAAAGACAAAAACGGTTTTCAGATTGGTGATGCCGCATACGAATCAAACAAAAAACGTGCGATGGAACTTAAACAAGAACTTGAAGGGGAATACAAGATACCATCAAAACCAAAAAGAGGGGTGAAATAAATATGCAACGCACAATGATTGTAGATTCAATTAAAGATGAAGGAGATCGGTTATTGTTATATGCAAAAGGTGAAAAACAAAAACGAATCCCCTATTATATTATTGCATCTAAAAAAGATAAAATAAAAAAGGGTGATACCATAACTTTTGAACCATATGGTGTAAATTTTGGTTTTATCGTAAAAAAGGTGAAATAAATGCCAGCAAAAAAACAAACAGATAAAAAAACAATCGTTATTAAAAAAAGCACAGTCTATAATGAATATCGAGTACCGGGTAAAAAAGACATGGAAGCATCTGCATATTATACTGATGATAAAGAGGATGCTATTGCCACGGCAAAAGCAGAGCACGGTAAAGACATCATTATTAAATTCAGATCAGTATTCTCGTGGTGAAAAACTATGGCTAAGTATAGGGTGAGTTGGGAAGAGGGGGGCGTTCAACAGAACAGGATATTTGGAGATGCACAAAAACAGAAAGCCAACAACCTATACGCCTCTTTAAAAGCCGTAAGTAAAGATAAAAACAATCTTACGAAAATCACCGATATCGAGGTAAAAGAGATCAATGACTGTCAATGTTACCGAAATACTTATCATACCCCTGTGCGTAGACATATTAAAATAAGAAGAGGAGAAAAAGCAAGAATTAATAGGTGAATTAGGAGGAGGAAAAATGTCAATTAGATCACATTATAGTAAAACATCATACAAGAATTTTAGGCCGGGCACACGAAGACATGGAATAGGTATTAATCCGGTATCAGACGAACGAATTGCGATTCGATCACATTATACAGATCCAAAACCGGATTTTATTAATATCGAACGGGAGTGAATTGTAATGGCAGGAAATAAAGAACCGGAAGAATGTAAAGCCTGCATCTACAAACGGTTAGCAGAACAATATATGAAAGAAAAAGAGTCCGGGAAAGGACAGGTAATGACAACAAATATCGGCAGTACCGGCCCATCCGTTACAAATCCGGGGTATGCAGTCACTCCTGTATCACAGATTGTTGCTGCGCAACAACAACCCATTCAGGAAAACACCGGTAAAAAAGGGTTATTCCAAAGGTTCTGTGATTATCGTTCCAGAAATCTTAAAGCCATGAAAGCAGCCGGGGAGACTTCTTTAATGGACGACCTTCAGGGGACGGGAGGTAGTTGGATGAAAGGTATTGCAAACGGTGCGGGTAGTCTAGGGGAAGAGGAGATTGCAAACATATCCGCTCGTAAAAGAGCGAAACACGATCCAAGTGCAGACGACGAACTAACTGATTTCCTGATGGGTAAAAAAAGAAAACAATCATGAAATCTATATTTTTATTATATAAACCGAAATAGGGGTGAGGAATAAAATGCCAGTCAGATCAAGTTACAGCCACACGAAACCGCCATCAGAACGCAGGACAGCATATCCTTTAAAAAGACCAGTAGAACCAAGTCAGGAACCCCCGCAATCCCAACAACAAAGTAGTAATCGTTTTGGGGAGGTTAAACGGAAGTTAGAACCGACAATTAAAGAAATTAAAGCGACAGCCAAAGCATTTGGGCAATATATTGAAAAAAATCAAGCGGCCTATCAAAAAGCACATCCTCACGATACAACATTCGGGCAGGATTTAGCACGAATACCGGGTAGGGTTGTCGAACGGAGTGGGGAATTTGGTAAAGAACAAAGGCAATATCTGCGTTCAAAAATGAGGCAAGATCCGAATCTCATTCACGATATTGCACATCCACACCCACAAAAATCTCCGATTAAATTCGAGGTCTCAAAAGAAAAAGAACGATCATCCCGAAAGGAAGAGAGAGCACCAAGACAAAGAAAACCACGGGCACCAAGAGCGCCACGAGCCCCTCGTCAAAGATCAAGGAGAAACTAAATGTCAGTAAGGTCACGTACAAAGAAACATTCGGATGCGTTTGAAAAACGACGGTTTGAACGCGAGTATAATAAACCCTTACCTAAAGTTATACAAAAAGTATTAATCAGACCGAAATATCCGAAACCCACATTTGAACGTGATTTAGAAAAATTACGTATCCTGATGGGTTCAATGAAAAAACGTATCTCTCTTGAAGATTACCCTGAAACATCTGAAGAGGAACGAAAATTATATTTATTGCGGACACGTCTCGCAGAATCACGACGGGGGGAGACCTAAATGGCAATACGATCACGCACAATCTCTAAAAGAAGACACGACGAAAGATACACCGAAAAGTTATATCAGCCCTCAAAAGAAGTTAATACTTCTGAATCCAACGAACCGCCCGCAGAATATTCACAACCCTCATTTGAGAGAACAGCGCAACAGGACTTCAGAGAAAAGTTAGCGGAGCGCGAAGATCTTGCTGGGTCAGACATCCCGGTACAATCGAGATCTCGCAGATCTAAAGAAGAACGCAGAGAAATTTCACGACAGCGAAGAGAAGAGTTTAAATCAAGACAATTGGGCGAACCAGAACAAAGAGGCGAAGCAACACGAACCCCAATAGAAGGAGCACCTGAACAGACCGGTGCACCACAACAACCCCCCACAAAAATACAACAGAGAATGCAAGAGGCAAAATATATTGGAAAAGAAGTTGTAAAAGGTGTGAAAGCCGGTCTTCTAGGGATTAGTTCACATATGGCTCAAATGGGGGAGAGTGTATCAGAAGATATCTCTAAACAGATCAAACCGGACGAAGAGTTCATCACTTCAGCGGGACGACGTACCAGCGAAGGGATGTATAAAACCGATGAGGAAACCGGCCATATATTAGCTAAAAACAAAAACGGTGAGTGGATCGATACTGGTAAAAAAGCAAAACACACTCTTCCAAAAAAGATGGTTGACTCAACAACAGGTCTCCAGATCGAAGCTGAAGATACCGATGAAGACGACGATGAAGATGTAGATATTGGCGGAGGATCAAGTAAATTTTCATCAGGCGTACTTGGTGGAAGAAGTACTGGAGAGTCAACGTCCCAACCAATGGGTAGATTTGGTGCAGGGTCAGATATATATTCAACAGGATTTACCTACGGAAGCAAAGTTCCATCGGGCGGTGGAAAATTTGGTGCTGGAAAAGAATTATTATCTGCCTTTGAATACGGATCCGGCCAACCTATGCGAACACAGCGGTTCGGTGCAGGAAGCGGAGGATTATCGGCATTCAAATATGGAAGCCGAACCAGAATGGAAACCGAACCACAACCATTCGGTGCTGGGGAAAGGACATATTCAGCCTTTAAATATGGTGGGCGTGCCCCACAACAGGACGTTCAGTTGTTTGGCAATAATTTAAATGCATTATCTTCCGGTGCGTTTGGGAGATATTCATATAATAGACCGGTAAGACAACAACCCTATTATCAACAACAATATGAACAATCTCCTCAGGAGATACCCCAACCCCCGGTTCAGAGAGAAGGATTGTTTACTAATAATTTAGGCGGCGTATCTTCAGGTAGTTTAAGTTCGATATCGTCAGGGACATTCAAATATAATACAGTTCCAAGATCACAACCACAATCCCAACAGATTGTAACTCCGCAATCGGCAACACAAGAGAGACGGTTATTTAATGGAAATATGGGTGCTATATCAAGTGGAATGTTTAGGTTTAACCATCCGGAAAGCGCCCGACCCGTGCAACAATCTGTAATGGTTGAAGCACCGCCATCACAACAACCAATGATAGTTCAGACACTACCAATCCAAACACAACGAACACCACAAATGAGAATGCCTCCAAAACCAAAAGGAATGTCTAAAAAAGATTATCGTACATATACTAAAAATTATCAACAGCAAGCTTTGGCACAACAACAAGCAATGGCAATAAGAGAGCAGCAGTTACAGCAACTAGCACTGATTCAGGCAGCACAAGCCCAACAAGTTGCAATGCAAAGACGCCAGAATCAGATTGGTAATGGTGGTAGTATATTATCTGGGTTGAACGAAGTATTTGGTAGACGAGTGAGTTGGTGAGATAATATGGGAATAGTTAATACAGGTGAAGAGGGAATAAAAACCTTATTATTTGGCAATGTTATTTTTACACTCGATTCAGTTTGGTCAGACTATACTAGTGCATTTAACCGAGAATATAGTTTAACTAATCGAGGGGGGTATTCTGTAAGACGAACAGAAGCTATGGATAAAGGGGGCAAATTGAGCGGGCGGGGTATAGATTCACCGCTTTATGAGATCTGGGTTAGAAAAGGAAAATCTAGTGTACCAAAGCCGCGTGGAAGAAAACCAAGAAAATAAGTTATCTGTTTTTTTTTATTTTTTTAATCAATTAAATCTCACATTACTATACGTCTGAACAAGAAAAATTCTGTATATGCATAAATAACAGACCCCCAGTTTTCAAAAAGGTATATAATAAATACGGTCACGCTAATTTCCGGAAAATAAGTAACGTTTTTCTAAAAGGTCAAACCTTCTGAAATATTAACAAAAATGCAACTTAAGTACACATGGTGTGAGCGTGGTGTAAACATTAAACAGGGGGATTTGGAGAGTTTTTGGGAGGGACACTCGAAAAAATAGTGTTGCAATTCAACAGATCATATCAACCAATATCGATAATTTACGTTAGTCCCCACACGCAAGGCACTAAAAATCAGATTCTAAAATATAATTCTTGGATAAAAGATGCATATACAATCGTTTCATAAATATACACAGGGTGAGGGGGGACGTAGTTGAGTTGCAATTAACATTCCAACTGCGTAAACGCCGAGAAATAAGAATCGGACGTTGCAACCGAAACTTTATAGCAAGCAAGCAAGGATGTTGGGGGGAAGGCTTATATGCTGGCAAGTTATTAATACTGGTAGGGATTGAGACCTCCTCTCATCCTCAGGAAATTAAAATGGGTATAATAAATTCAATTGTAGCAGGTATAAAACACATCATATGGGATATTTTCATAGTATCCTTCATCTGGAATACGGTGATCGACCTACTCGCAAAAGGGTATGGAAATATGTGGGAAAAGATTAACGCTGTATTAGCGCATCTTTAATCACTGGAGATGATAATCATGACAGATCAAATAACCCTTTTAATCTTTGTAGTGGCTCTCCTTATCGGGGGAATCATCATCGGTACTTGGATCAACACCGCAGCAGAAAATAAGATGACATGTAAAGAATATTTAATGAGCAAAATCAAAGGAGTCTAAATATGGTAGAAGTTCCACAAAAAGCAAAAGATATCCCCCAACAAGTTAAAGATTGGGGCACAATCGAAAACGTCAAACTTGCTGTAGCGTTTGGTATTGTTTTCGGTGCAGGTATTGTAGCCGGATGGTATTTAACGATCTCGAAGATCCTTCTTATTTGAGGTGATCTTCGGTGGCAGCTCGCAGGAAACCAGCTCAGGTTACCCCCGAGGAAACCCCCGAGCAAATTCCTGAAGATCTGGAACCAAAGGTTTCGGATATTTGGGAACCTAAAGAACGACCTGTCTGCCCGAACTGTGGGAATCGTATGAATAAAAAGGGACATCAGGTATCCAGAAAGTTACCTCATAAGTGCAGGACGTATCAATGTACCGAATGCGGTACATCTATTACACCACGACCCACAGAAAAAGAGACGCAACAGTTGGAGTAACACCGAAAATGATGCTCACAGAAGCATTAGCAATACGGTGTTGTAGAATGGCGTGTGGAGGTGCGACTGAACACCAGATCGCACTCTTCTGCCGCCGTTGGATGATGCGACTGCGCAAACGTGGTCGTGAATGGGTTGTATATTGTCAACTACCCCAACCTAAAAGATGGGGCTTGGACGTGCTTGGTGACATCCGTTCGGGTGGCTGACTCACACCCCTGTACTTCAGAGGTATACCAAGAAGTACGCAACTACTGTAACATATGCTTTAGCTGTTTTATCCAATTAATTGGTGCCCAACGTTACAGATATTTTATAACTCATAAACTGAGTAAATTGCTATCTCTCTCTAAAGATTTATATATTGTGTTGGTGAAATGTAGTCGCAATTCATCCCTACCCTAAAAGATAGGGAATCCTTGCTGCTTTCGTTGAATAGGTATCTGCTCCTATGGAACAACAACACATTCAAATATAATCATTCTAATTTCTCGTCGGACAGGAATAGGTTTATAACAATTAGTAATCCTCTTACTATGCCGATCTAAGGCGGCACACAAGAACACGCCCCGGTGTCAGGGAACGTGCGTTGCAACCCGTGCTAACCTGCCTTTCTGAATCGACACAACTCTATTAAATCACCGGGGAGTGATTTCTTGTCAGAAAAAAAGCATACCACTACCGACTTTTTCTCAAAACAAGATTTCATATCAAGATTAACTCCAAAACAACAGGCTATTATTAAGTGTCTGGATCAGGGCATGTATCAAGCCATGATCGCGCGACGATTGAAAATATCAAAGACGACCGTTAGCCGATTCTGCGATAAGTTAGAAAACCTGAAACTTATAGAAAAAGACTATAAAGATCCATTACAACGCCGCGCAGTTGTTTATCGAATGGACGTTCGGTTAAGGAACGCGCGGTTTGTAGATAAATCCGATTTTACTCTTATATTACCGCATAAAATACGGTTCGGTGCACCGATAGTTAAGAAAAACAAGAAAATCAATAAAAAAGTAAATCGGTTTGCCCATACACAAATGAAATATATTAAATCATGGTATCCACACCGTGTGGAACACATGTTATTTGAGATGAACCATCCCACGATAGGTAAAATTGGATTAATAGTACACCCGAATTCAATAGAAGTCTACCAGAAACATCGTAAACATATATTAGCCAAGAACGAAGAAGAGACAAGTTTCATATTATCAATGGCGTTACGGGAAGCGGCAGCTAGGTTCGTGCAGGAACAATCATGGTGTGATATAGATGTTAATATAGGTGAGTTTCATCTAATAGGGTCACCGCATTACGCTCTGAAATCTGCGATGGCAAAGGAGATTATTAAGTCGGGACGGACACACTTACAACTTGGGGGTGGAATAGCGGAAGTTGATAACTCTCTGGAACATTTGGGGGACGATAAACATTCCGAGATAGAATTCGAAGATGCGGATATTGCGTATACAGTAGATCGCGGGTTAAGGGTTGCCGCGAGATTAGAAGAAGATCTACCGGGACTCATCGAAGTCCAAGTTGCGAAATCACTGACGGAGAGGGAACAAAGCACACCACAAGTTTCCGAAGAATTAGTAAACATTAGGGATGCAATCCTGAATATGAATAACACGGTCAATCATATTGATGAAACGTGTAATAATGTGCATGCAGCGTGTTTGGGTGGAACGCCACTCCAGCAACAATTTAATGCTGTAACAGCTATAGTATCGGGTCAACAAAATCAACTACATACTATGCAACAGACGTTACTAAGTGTGGTTGAAAGCATGTCAAAGATGGTAGAAAAAGTGGATGCTCGTGCAGATGCATCAGACACGCAGAGGTTAGCGATGATGGAAGAGATATTAAGGGTGAGAAAAGAAAACGACGATCTTAAAAGGCAGTTGGGGGTATCTTCTTAACCCATCCCATTTAATATATATATATGATGAACGAATCGGGATATAACTGTCCAAGGTGTCACCAAGACATGGTGATAATAAAAGAATCCGCGACACCCCCCACAGACAAACGTAAAAAACCACAGGTCTTATGTAAGTGTGAGGGATGTAATATAAGAGTCTTTTTTGATAAAGTATCTTAAAACAACACAAAAGACCCGTTAAGCCCCGTTAGTTATATATAGGGGTAACGACATTGTTACTATTTAACCCGAACTCTGTATATGCAGATAGGTGAGGTTAGTCATGACTAAAAATATGCCAGATAAAGTAAGTGTAACTGAAGAAGTTCTAGCAATGGGTGGAAAAGGGGGTTATGATGTTAAACCCGAAGATCTCGGTTGGGGGTTGCATGGTGGAAGGCACCACACCGGAGATCACATTGGGGAAAAAGAAACCTCTAAACAGTTTATTAAAAAAACAAAACACCTTTCTGGAATTGATGGATTGGGCAGTGTGGATATAAAATCTGCAATTGTAAAAAATAACCAGTATTCACTCGGTGGGGTGAAGGGCAAACAGTATGCTCTTGGTGGAGTGGATAAGGTTGTAAAAGCAGAGTTAAAGACTGTTGGTATAATAAGAGCAACAAAAAAGCCAAGACTTGGGGAATATAAGTAGGTGAAAAACAATGAAGAAAATAAAAATCGAATCTTTGGGTATAACTAAGTTAACCGCACAAAAAATATATGACACGAAAAAAGTAAACTTTGGTGATTATGCGGAAAAGATGAGCCAGAAAAAAGGAGGATTCAATTATGGGGGAGTCACTAATCCCAAAGAATATCTAGATGAGGGAATGGGGTACGGTCAATATTATCATGAGGACACAAAAAAGAAAAAAATCAATCTCGGTAATTATGCGGAGCAGGCATCTAAAGGAAAGGACGCGAAATTGTTTGCATCAATGGAAGATCTATTAGATCAAAAAAGAAAAGAGACAAAAGAAGCAAAGGTGTCATTTGAACGTGGCCCGAATTGGAGATTATAAATAAATCCTAGACAAAGAGATTTAAGGAAGAAAAGAATAATATAGTATATAAATGGAGGTAAAAAAATATGGCAGGAAAAAGAAAAGGTGGAGCAAGTTTTGATTCGTATAGAGACAAAATGGACAAGGAACCAGCGAGCAAGGAAGGGCTGGGTCAACTTGGATCTGGTGGATGGTCAAAAGCTATGGGAATCAAGAATAAGGAGAAAGGCAGACGCTAATCTGTCTGTTCTCTCTATCTAACAAGCACAATTTATTTTCAATCTTTTAAGGAGTGAGGAGAATGGCAGAAGTTATAGTAGCTCATACAGGATGGGCAAAAGGGGGAAAAATTGATCTCCCGATCCGTTTTGTTGTTGTTAAAAACGATAAAAAAGACCCAAGATTTGGTCAGTACGAAATGTTTACTGAAGTAAAAAAATCAAGTGGTGAAACATATTACATTTTTGGGCATTATGATATGCACAAAGAAGACGCGCTCGAATTCTTAAAAAAATATCATGCAAAAAACAACAGAGAGTTTGGTGTAGGTAATCCGAGCCACGTTCCCGGGCCGATAACGCTGGTGAAATAAGATGGTAAAATCACTTACAGTAGACCAAGTCAAGAAAATGAAGGGTAATGAACCACTTTATCTCATAGGTTATTACAATGCCGACGGGACACCTATGAATTATAGACAAAGTGGAAAAATCCAGTTCTGGAAAACAAGACCGAATGATTTCCGTATCCCGGTAAAGCGCGGACTGTATGAGAATGGAGAAGTTACTCCAAGAAATATGGGTATGGTAACACTCGATGTACCGCAATCAATCCCGAAAAAAGAAGTGTATAAAGGCAAACGGAGGAAGTAATGAAAGTCGGTGAATATTTAAGCGGGTTAGTATTTGCGAAAACTAAAAAAGAAGGTGAAAAGAACGCACGTAAATTATTTCACCTCACAAAAAACATAAAAATTGATCTTGAAGAGGTTCATAAAGTAAAACCCGGTGAACTTCACACATATAAAGTTAAAGTGATCAAAATAAACGAAAAGGGGGTATAATAAAGGATGGCAGTCACTAAAAAAATAACTAACAAAACCGCGAAACAATATATGGCACACATCGCCGATCTTATGACAAAAGGCAGAAACCATCTATGGGTAACCTATAAGGGGCAGGCCGGAGCGATCCGTATGGCAAGGGAAGTTGGGTACGCACTTAATGATTTCCCAGAGGATCAACATTTGGAGGGAAAGGAAGGCGCGTGGTTAGTAGCAAAAAAGTTCTACAGTCCGGATGCACCCCCAATTGATAAAAAAGCGTATCTGTATGTAGTAGATGGGGTTATAAATAGATAGGTGAAATAAAAATGGCCGAATTCAAACTTGTAGCACACAGCGGGTGGTCAAAAGGGGGGAATGGAGAATATCCGTTTAGGTATGTGGTCTTGAGAAACCCAAAAAAAGAAATTAAATGGGCGTATTCAGTAAACGAACAAATTAAAGACGGGCGCAGAACACCCTCTTACGCTCGTGGGCATTATGACATGTCACGGGAAACCGCACTTAAATTTCTCGAAACACAACTTAAGAAAAACAACGACCATTACGGCCCATATAATGTAAGTAGGATGGATGCAAGGATCACAATCGTGGAGAAGTAGGAATGGTAACAAAAAAGACCCCCACATATCACGAACCGTGGGCAGATCTAAAACCAAAACTTCCAAGTGAAATTAAAGTTAAAAACGACACACTTACATTAAGATATAGTAGGATAAAATCAAAAGCCAAAGCTGAAGAGATCAGAGATATGATACGTGCGAGACCAATAACGAAAATAGTTCGTATACACCCATATCGCATGGCCGAAGGGAGTATAAATCCAAATGTTGTTCAATACGCAATATATGCAGCAAATAAATAAAGAAAGTTAGGTATATAAATAATGTCAACCCTTAAAGAATGGATTAAAAAAATTAAAAGAGATGGGGCTGAAGCAAAACCCATAACAAGAACTTCAGAATGGAATAAGCGGAAAGAAGGGGTAATAGTAGATTATTCTACAAAACTCCATTCAGAACCCATACCATACAATTTAACAATAAAACGAGACCGCCTTGCAAGAGATATGAGACAGGATAAATTTACTGTGTGTGCTGAACCAAAAGTGGAATCATTCACAAACACAGGTACTCGTATAATCTACAGCCTGACCGCAACAAGGGATAAGAAATAATGGAGGTAAACACAATGGTAAGAATGTTTGTAACACATATGACAACAGATGACAAACCATCTGCACTAAAACTTGCAAAAAAACTGTTTAAAGACAAAGGATACACGAGATTGGGATTTAAACCGGAACTTAAATTTCTCGGAAGAAAAGCGGGATTCTCAAGTTATGAACTGTATCGGGTGAAAATGCAATAATCTAAATAAATCAGGTGGACAAAATGCCAAATCGTAACGGAACAACGTTAAACCCACTGGAACAACAGCAACTACTTCAACAGTTATATGCTCAGCAAGTCCAAGCTGAGCAAATAGCAGCGCAACAGAGACAATTAGATCTAACCTCCGCCCAGATAGCAGCGCAACCACAAATAAGAAACGAAGGAACATTAGGAGCGTACCGTGAGGTGTTTGGACAGGAATCAAAGACAATACCCGGAGTAGGTCTTGTTAAAAAACGTGGTGCAAAAATGGCATTCAAGGAGGTATTCAACCTAAAATGAAAACAAATGAATTTCCTAAAGTTGAAATGCCAACAGCAACAAAATACACTCTCAAACAAGAATTAGATATGGATAAAGAGCGGTGGATGTTATTCCCGTTATCCTCAGGAATTGCGCACTATACAGTCCATTTACTCGATAGATTGAAAAAGGAGAAGTAACATGAAAAACATTCCCGGCATCCCGCAAAACAAAGTAACCCGGTTAGGTAGTAATACATTCACAAATAATGCATATGAATATCCTATAGTAAAAAGCGAGGGGACATGCCCACGTTGCGGAAGCGATCAGATTATCCGGAAAGGGTATAGGGAAAGGGGGATTGATAAAAGTGATGCAGCTCAAAGATGTATGTGTAAATTATGTAAGTATAAGTTTACACTAAACCCGGTAAGAAAAACATTTATTAAACAGCCGACAACTCAACCGATAAAACAACCCTCAGCAGCGTTAACAACATATTTCAAGTATAGGTGAGGAATAAAAAATGACAGAAGAAGTTCACCCGCAGGGAAAAACCCACTATATCGTTCTCGAAGGTACGGCAGCATACCGCAAATATTTTGGGTCATATAGGGAAGCCAAAGAGTGGGTTGATAAAAACCCAATAATTATACAAGGTAAAAAGAAAGGTATCTATCATATCTACCCGGTTGACACAAGTGGAATGGGTGGACATAAAAAAGGAAAGAGCGAACGATTAAGTTACGCTACAAAGATAGGTAAACAGAAACGAGCAGAAGAACGTAAGAGGTGGAAAAGATAATGGTATCAGTCAATGCAGATTCAAAATACGCAGTTACATATGTATATGACAACGGTAAAGAAGGCGGAAAAGGCTTCAAAACATTAGAAGAAACAAAAACTTACTTTAACAAACTAAAATCAAAACGGGTAGAAAAAGGCAATGGTATTTATGCAGAAATGCTTAAACGCGATGGAAACAAGTGGAAGACGATAGATAACTTCCAAATGGCTGTTGTATAAAAAACATCAACAAAAATAGAGGGTAACATAAATGTCAGAAAAATATGTATATAAACTAACGATATTTGTAAAAAAACACGAAGATCTAAAAACAAGTCTCAAGCGAATGCGAGATCTGGATAGTATAGGGGATTACTTGGCGACAAAATATAAGGGGAATGTTGTTGGATCATATGCTGTAGAAAATGGATTTAATGTATTTATATATTTCAAAACAGAAGATGCAGTAAAAAAAGCCGGAAAAGAAGGAATACCTGCAATATTAGACAGGTATCCCAGTTACCCGAAAAAAATAGATTACACAATTAAAAAAGAAAAAGCAATACCACACGGGGGATAAATTTGACAACACAAAAACAAAAAGAAGTTACTGTAACCAAAGGAGAAAACCCCGAGGGAAAAGCCTTTATCGAGTATAAGGAAAAAGGCAAACGCACCCGGTATGTATTACAATCAAGCCGAAAAAACGATCCGGATTATGGAACTTGGTATGTATTCAAGATAACCACGAATGCGATTACTTTGTTTGAGGGAAGAAAAGATGCGTGTATTGATTTTGTGGAAAGATGGCTCGGTCTAAAAAAAGGTGTGTGAGTATGTCAAGAACTATAACAGACAAAAAAACCGGACGAAAAATAGAGTTGATAAATACAAAAGAGTATAAGTTCAAAACTGAAGACCAACGCGACAAAGCAAAACGATTTAATTGGATATTTACATACAGCAACCGTGGATTAGCAGATTGGGTAAGACGCGCATTATCATCGCACGGGTATGGGGAGCCAAAAGAAGTGGGGAATACCTCACTAAAACACGTAATATTTGCAGTTAACAAGGTGCGGTAATCATGGGAAAATTATCTAAACACAAAGCAGGGTATGGATCAAACCCAACGGGATTCAGTTGCGGTGTATGTATGTACTTCAGTAAAGGGAAATGCGCAATCGTAGATGGAACGATAAAAGCAAAAGACTGTTGTAATATGTTCAACAGTTCAACATATAAACCAGCGTAAAATAAAGGAGGAAAATAAAATGTTTGACAAACTAAAACTAATCAAGAATGAGGCGAAAGCCCATCCAAAGGAATATCCGGCACTGGCGAAGATCATAAAAAACAAAGAAGAGATCCGTGCTGTTATGAAGGAAGCTGTAAAAGAGATTCGGGTTATTGTAAATAAGCACCCGGAGAAGTTTCCGAATGTGATGATGTTTTTGGATCGCGTTGAGATGTGGAAAGAAAAACATCTTAAAGGACGTTAAAGATGGCAGCAACAAAATCAACAAAAAACTTTAACAAAGGACAGTTTATCGGAACATATAAAAAACCCACAACGGAATCGACAAAAAAATATATTGTTCTTGGTAAAAAAATGACACAGGATCAATATAATGAATTGGTTGAAAAAAACTTTAAATCGATGACTAAAGAAGAGTTTGATGATTGGATCTTTAAACAACTTGATGAAGCAAATCCAGATTTCGTTAAAAAAGCCCAAAAAAAGTTAAGTAGATCATTTAAAAAGATTAGGAAATAACACGAGGTAAAAATGGCAGCAAAAGAAATTATCACAAAGAAGATCAAAAATAAAATATATGCGTTGTATGATTATTATCCAACGTTAAACGAAGCAGAAAAAAAGGCAAATGACTTAAATGGTAGGATACATATATTAACTGGTAAAATAACAGAAGCAACAACTAGTAAAATCCCGGCAACAAAAACAAGTCCTGCTAAATATGCAGTATGGAGTAGAAAGAGAGATTAATAGTAAGGTAAATAACATGGTAATAAAAGACAAGTTTCCAAAAAATCCGCATTGGCATCATGGAGAGAAATATGATATCTGTATGGGGGATTCGCTATTTTACGATCAAGGGGGATATCATACGAGGGTTCCGGTATGGATAAAAGATAATTATACTGGCAAAATCATATTAAGAATCGGAGATGGCAAACAAATAGGTAATTTTCATCCAGTATGGGTTAAGATAAATGGGAAAGAGATCACGGTCGAGAAATTATTGGATGTAAAGTAAATTGTAAATTCAAATGAGGAGTTGTGGAAAACATGAAAAGAGATTTTAGTGACTTTTTAAAACGAAAAAAGCAAGAGTATGGATCAAAATTTGATCCGAGTGATTTAGTTAAAGATTTCATTCCTTATTATGAAAATGGAAAGCGAATTAAAGTTGATATGTATATTGAAGGAAAGGTGGTTAGCGGGACGGTTGGGGTTACAATGGGATGGAAACCAGCGTTCCTGTTAATGCGCACATCCCGATCTGTGGGAAGTACATATATACTCACGAAAAAAGATAAAATCGTAGGGGAAGTAAAAAGTAGGTAAATATATGGCAAAAATAAAAGCAGCACCATTTGAGAAATATGTTGATGCACGAGGATATTACACAAAAGAGTATATAAATTGGGCAATCCAGAGGGATAATTTTGTAGATTCGGATTTGCAAAGATCAACAGATTCAGATGCCCCAGCAAGGGTCTTCGGAAATGTGGAATATGTCCGACTAGGTGTCGCATCAACATCTCCAGAATCCGCAGAATCAAACGCAAACAAGATCCGTAAGTTGGGTGGACTTGCTAGAGTAACTAGTATAAGAAGAAACAAAAAACCGATGTTCGCGATTTGGTTCAATCCAAATGGTAGTATGAAAGCATATGATTGGGTGTCTGGATGGTAACTAAAAAAAACAATGAAGAAAAGGCAGGAGACTTTTTAGATAGGTTCTTTCCTGAAGGTGACCTCAAATTAGATCTTGATGGTGGGTTTGTTGGGATAATCGAACAGGGTAGGGTAGAGGCAAAAAACGTTAAACCTCTGTTCGGCAGTCTAGACACTCACTTACAAAAAAATATCAAGATAAACAAGAAAAAGAAGGTATAAAAAAATGTCGATGTTTGTCATTAACAGCAATCTTGCAATAGTAGATGAAGTTACTGATGTACGTCGAGATAAAACCGAAGGATATATTAAATTAGGCAATCCGAACTCAGATGAAACTTACGGCATAATTACGTATTTAATAAGGAACCGACGGCTCTACATTCAAGAAGTAGTTATCGATCCAAGATTCAGAGAATACAAGAACGTTATGTTAAAACACCTGAAACGCCAGAAACAAGGGATTGATTGGGGTGTTATGACAGTCCCGGGGAATATGGTAAAAAACCATCCGGGGAAATGGGAGCCGGTAATGACATCTTTGACAAAAAAGAAGTCTCGTAAGAGGAAAAAATCATGATAACGAAACAGAAATGTCCGACATGTGGAAAACTGGTTGATGTATTATATACAAACAAAAAAGAATTTGATTCGTGTATAAACTGTCATCCAACATTAAAAGGAAAATCGCTTGGGCAAGTATTACACGATTTGAACGAGAAACGAAAAAAGGAAAGCAAAAAAACTACTAAAAAAAGAGGAGGAAAATAAATGACAGGGATTATTAGAGGAACGAGAATCCGAAGACAGATGAAGATAGATGAACCAAAATGGAAAAAAATAGAAGAGGACACTAAAACATACCTTAATAAGAAAAAAGGAGGAAAATAAATGGTAACAAAAAAAATTCAACCAACGATGGGATGGGATGCAAAAAATCACACCTTTAACGGTGTATTTGCAGTAAAGCGCGGTAATAAGATATTTGCTAACACCGGTGACTACATGTATGCAGAAAAAATAACGCCCGCCAATAAATCGTATGTACAGAAAGGATCTCTCTCGAAAGAAGCATTTGATCGTGTGGTAGCAGGAGTTAAGAAGAGTGGGCAAGAATATATAATCCACGAAGAAAACGATTATCCGATTGAAATTAAGAGATTAATGATTAGAGTACCTTATTCGGGGTAAAAAGGAGGAAAATAAATGACAGGGTTCATGGACGTATTGAAAGACGCAAAAAAGCGTTCTCCAAAGGCAGGAGTTAAAGGATTAAAACCAAGTGAAGATTTTGAAGAATCCGCACTTGGAGAGAGCATTGAAGAGATACGGGAGAGAAAGACGGAAGTTGGGGACAAACTCGTATCTGACCTTAAAAAAGTAAAGGGTGTAAAACGCGGTGTTGGTGATACATTGATAAAGTCACTCAAAGGGTTAGACGCACCAAAAGTAAAAACATACACGCCAAAATTCAAGGCGAGGAAATAATGGTATTAATTAGGTATTCTGATGGGAAAACTCACAGGTACTTTAATAAAATATTATATTACGAAGATTCTGTTTGGGGTAGAGAAGCGGAAGCTGAATTCCGAAAAAAACAGTTAGAGGATAGCGAACACTTCGGGCATATTACCGAACAGAAAAAAGACAATGTAACGCAATATGTGGTATGGAGTTCGAAATCATACCGTCGCGGTACAAGATCTGCAAGAAAAAGAGGGAGAAGAAAGGAATGACAACACAAAAATCACGGGCAATTCCATTTAAGAAACGCGAATCATGGGATATATTCAGTGTATATGAAGGGATGCCACGATCAAAACAAGCCACGATGGAGATGAAAATTGTTTGTGATAAATTCTTGGCAGAACACAAACGTGTTGCTAAAAAATACCAGAAAGAAGGCATAGCGGATTCTGCATCAAGAGATGAAATTGTAAAATACATTATTAAAAATATGTAATAATGTGGGTGTAAGAGATGCCAACAATTATCGGGAAATGGTCGCGGGCTAAAGGAAATATTACAGTGAATATGCCGAGAATGAGAAGAGTTGGGGGAAAATGGTATCCCGAGAAATCAAAGTATTTAGGTAATCCAGACGATCCATTCTCCCCCATTGCAGTTGAAAAAGATATATATGCAGAATATAAGATTAAGGTAAAATTAGTCCCAACGTCATCTCGCGGTGGAGATATTGTTGAGGTGAAATAAATGAGGAACCGAGTGCTTGATATGGGGTCGGCACTAAACCCGGATATCCGTGCAACGGATGCAATAGATCACGAAACAAATATAAAACTCCTAAAGAAAGAAGAAATGAGTAATATAAATCAACAAGCGATCCCATTAGGTTTATCGCGAACCAAGGCGATGCATTTATTAATATGTACAGAAGAAAGAACTATGAAGTCGTCAGACGACTTAAAAACCAAAGGAGAGTAAGTAAATCATGGCAATCTTGACAAGAGTACCGTTACAGAGAAAACCGGGATATTTGTATTTCATAGGAAAAGATGGATACATTTGGGGGGCACCAATGAAACACAATGCGGGCGGTCAGAGGTACAGAGCTAACAATGAGAGAGTTGAACGCAGTGGCAGGTTCGTGTTTATCAATAAACAGGGTCTTGTCGAGAGTAAAGAAAGGTAACGGGGTATTAAAATCCCAACAATTTTATTATTGGTTCAGAGGTAAAAAAACCGTTAATTACTTAATTACAAAGTAATTAATTAAGTAATTAAGAGGAAGAGGTGACAAAAAATGTCAGTAAAAACAAAATCTCACAAAATGATTTTATTGCCGAAAAAGTACAAGGGGTGGCCTCCGGCGACGCTCGTACACGAGGGCAAAGAATGGGATAGGGTAAACGTTTCGAGGATATATCGTTTAATAAAAGACGAAGAACGGAAATACTTGGATAATGGGGTACACGATACCGTAATTGTGAAAATAGAGAGCGTCCCTAAAGCAAACTGGGAACCGTTAAAAAATTATAAAAATGCATATGTACTGTATATAACTCGCGTAAATGATAGGAGTCCATAATGGCGAACTGTCCACACTGTTCCGGAGATAGGGAATGGGAGAAAGTCCCAATGAGGAAAATGGGTAAAAAGTGGTTTTGCCCATCATGTGGGCAAGAATGGATCAAGAAGAACGGGAAATGGATAAAAACATAAAATGGGGGGGAATGAAAATAAAACAGGAACTGGAAACCGCAGAAGTTCTCTATGAGGACTTCAATGGTAAAAAACACAGTAAAGAGATCAAGATCCCAAAGATCCGATATGGTATGGGGATTACCAAGCAACGAGAAGGATATGTTGCTATAGGGTATTTTTCCGAACCGCTATACACGGTCAAGCAAGGATATGTTGGACTTCACCGGAGGATAAAAGAAATTCGGGTGACATTACCAAAATCAACAGTCTCGGCATCAGCACGGTTAAAGATCGGGAAGAGGATTGTATCAAAGGCCGCATAAATAGGTCTATCGTAAAAAGGGGGAAAAATGACAGAAAGAGAATACGAAGCAAACGACATCTCGTTAACAATTAGCACAGATTTTTCCACGTATCACCGTGCGATTAGACCTACAATTCTAAATCTGACAAGAAGAAAAGTGAACGGGACATACGATGCAAATCTTGCAAAAAAAGCGTGGTTAAACGTTGTGGAATGGGGACTAAAAAACACGGAATACTATAAGAAAAACCCGATCAGGGTAAATCTGGAACTGCGCCGACTCGCAGCTAAATACTTAAACGAAGAGTGGGAAGCCGAGTTAAAAGAGACCTATCAAAAGATGCTAAAACTCAAAAAAGCGGGGAAAGCATGGAGCTTAAAGGAATAGAGAGCGTGTGTAAAAAATGCCAAGAAAAAGCCTTAAACAAGAAATAGAAGACCAATTATTCCCGAAAGAAGACTATGGCTCAATAATGGTCGTGGTCTATACAGATGACCCGAAATCAAGGGACGTACCTCTACGTGGAGGAAAACTCACGAGAGTCTATTTAACTAAAAATAAACGTTCCGGACACCTTAAAAACATGGTCAAAGTCGAAAACAAAAAAGGCCGATGGTATATAGTGAATGCGTGAGAAATACCGAAAATGACTGCTATGGGGAAGTGCTATACAGACACGTTATTGTTCGGGTTACGCGGCTCAAAAGCCATACCGTATGAACGGTTAGTTAACATGGATAAAGTGGAAATTGTGCACGGAACCGTAGTGGGAAAAACGGGAAAACGGATAGATCATGCATGGGTAGAATTGAGTTATAAACCTTACAAGTGGGTGTGGGAATCGCAGCACGACCGTTTGTTTAATGCGAGTGAATATTATAAGTCCGTGGGTGCAAAAGTGGACTACAGGCTCACGATACAAGAACTCATGAAACTACGGGAAAAGTTCAAGAACTGCGGCCCATTCACGAAAAAAGAACTCGCATCCATCAAAAAGTGAAACCTCCCAAAAACGCGCTTCTCTACGAACCCGAGCGCACGCGGGTTCTGAAAACTAGAACTTCCAAAAATCTACGAACCCGCGCACGCACGGGTTCTGAAAAATGAGCAAAATTAAGGGATGGAAAAAAGTAAAAATCTCCGAACCCGCACGCGCGGGTTCTGAAAAATCACAAAAAATCACCCTTTTTTACATGCCTCTCTGCACACGGTACGCAAAATGTGTAAGTTAAGTTAACTAAAACAGGTTAACTATAATCAGAGCGATTTACGCAGAGATCCAGAACAGCGGAAAATTTTACGCACCCGGATTGGCGAGCGCCCGGGGAACCTCTCTCAAAAAAATACGTTCCGGTACTGCGGCACGGACATAAGTAAAGTAAAATAAGTGGGGGGTAATCTGCGCGTACATGCGCGTAAGCGCCTATTGCACGTAATGGGTAATTATGCGAATATTACCTATGTATTACATCCCCCTACCCCCTCCCTAGTACCTACCCGTACCCCCTAAGGATTATGCCTCATCCCCCCGGATGTACCCCCATAATCCCCCC
>Ga0265297_10001774_pt1 | contig 47922 bp, 45 predicted proteins | sample Munlanlwell13791_FD_192502 | JGI IMG/M metagenome (GOLD analysis project Ga0265297, IMG submission 192502) | Leachate microbial communities from a municipal landfill in Southern Ontario, Canada - Leachate well 137-91 | ecosystem: Engineered > Solid waste > Landfill > Unclassified | place...
GGCCATACCGGAGGTGTCCCACCCGTTCCCATTCCGAACACGGTAGTGAAATCCTCCTGGGTCGATGGTACTTCCTTGCTTCGCTTGGAGGGAGAGTAGATCGCCGCCGGGTTTTTTATTGGCTAAATAGGGCCCGTCTTCGTGAATTGCGTGCCGGTCGCCGCGGCAGTACTCCCCAGGATATTAAAATAGGGATTATTGGGCGCGATCCGGACGCCGCCGCCGATGATCAATTCCCCCCGGACCGGATCAAAAGACAAAGCAGGATTCTCGGCTGCCGCCGGCTCGATCTGGTCCGGTATGCCGTTATCATTGCTGTCGGCGTGGAGCGAGTAGGCGGCGGCGCCGGCGGCTTGGGTCGGTTTGTAGACCGCGCCGGCGACCCGGGCGTACTGTGCTTCCGCTTTCTGCCGGAAAGCCTCCCGCACGCTATTATTGACATTGCCGCCGGTCAGGAACGCGTCCAGGCCTTGAAAGACCAGATAGGCGTCGGCCGAGGTTTGCGAATGCGAGCCGGTCGGGCTGTAGACCGAGCCGAACTGGGCGTTGATGAACGGCGTATCCTGGACGCTGAAACAGTGGATCGGCAGATAACCGACCGTTGTTCCCAGTGCCGCTTGTTCCGGCACGATCTGTTCTTCCATGTAGCGGTTACGCGGTCCGGAATGATAGGCGTGCGTCTGGAAAGCGACGATATTTTCCTCTTTGGCCGCCAGATGGCGGCCGACGGCCAGCGAAGCGTCATCGGTCGTCGAGAAAACCTCGATGGTCATCTGGAAGGGGATCCCGTTCTGCCGGTATTCGGCGCGTTGCTCCGCGGGCAGGTCGTTGTAGGCCTGGCGGGCCTCGCCGGTTAAAAGCTCCGGGCTGATGCGGCGCTCCACGCTGATCCGGAGCAGGGCGGGATCGCTCTCGTCCGGATAGGCGATGCCGGTCACGGAATATCCCTGGTCGCGCAAAGTCGCCAGCGGGCCGACCGGGCCGCCGATAAAACGGTCGCCCAGGCGGATGAAACGGAGCAATTCGCGCGGCGTCAGGTTGCGGCGCAAATAAGCCTGCGCGTCGGTTTCGCTTAATCCCTTCAGGTCCTTCTTGAGCTGGGCGGCACGCGCTGCGCCCTCCGGGGTGCTGGTCGCGAACACGTATTCCGGATGCTCGGTAAAACGGCTGATCAACCGGCCGGTTTCCGGCTGTTCGTCAAAGGAGCCGGGTGAATGGAAGCCGACGCCGGCGTCCCGGTCCGGCGCGACCGCGTAATAGCCGGTCAGCGGCTCTCCGGCGGCCAGGGTTGTTTGGAAGCGGCCGTAGAAATCGGCCGCGGAGGCCGGTTGGACGACCGCCTGGCCGACATTGCCGCTCAGGACCAGCTTGATCTGGCTCTGGCTGGTCGCCACTCCCCGGCCGCGCGAAGCGTCAAAGACCAGCGTTAACTTTTCTGTTTGCGTGCTGACCGAACGGGCGAAAACGTCAGCGCCGCGCACCGTTACCGCCCAGGAGCGGGTGGCCGGATCGTAATTGATGTCGGCCAGTACCCCCCGGTCTCCCAGCATAACCGTGACCGGCCGCCGGGTAACGCGCAGGGTCACGGACGAAGTCGGTGACAATTCGAGCTGGGCGGGCAGGGTGCCGATCGGCGCGTTGGACTGCCAGAGATAGCTTTCCAGTTGAGCGAAAAACGGTTGGTCTGCCGGTGCGGCGCCGGCCTTCTGGGCCAGAACCTGGCTGACCAGGAACGATCCTTTTTCGAACAACCGCCCGTTCTCCAGCGCTTCTTCGATAAAATTGATCCCGCTGACCGACGGATCGGCCGTTAGGCAGCGCCGGTAGAGCTCTTCGTAAAAGGGGAGCTGGCCGCGTTGCGCGTTCAAGCGGGCGTATTGGCCGCCCGGCACGATCCCGGTTTCCCGGGCAAAGCCGTCGTAGAGCGCCAGCGCGGCGCTGAAGTGGCCGGTGTTGATCGCCTGGGCGGCGTCGAGTTCGGTCAGGTACCATTGGGCGGCGGTAACGACGTCGGCGGGAAAACCGTTCTGCGGGTCGGCCGCCATTTGCAGGACCGAGCGATAACGGGCCAGCTCGGCGGCCGGGAGCGTGCCGTTCGGCAAGGTCTCCATGACCAGGGTGCGGAGCGGCGCGATCAGCTGGTATAACCGGAAAGGATCGCTCCCGCCGTTCTCCTGGAAGAGGTATTTACACGCTTCGGCCAGGTCGATCAGGCCGTTGCGGTCGAAATCGTACTTTTCCTGGTAGCCGCTCTCGGCCCCGCCGATCGCCCCGTCGCCGTTCTCGTCAACGGCGTTGAGCCGCTCGAAATAACCCTCGGTCGCCACTACGCTGCTCAGCTGCAGCCGGAACATCTGGAGATAATTCTCCCGTCCCTGGCCGCGGAAATAGCGGTAGCAGAAACGGCTGGCGCCGAGCGAGCCGGCCTGGTCGAGAATGATCCGGAGATATTCGGGGTTTTCCGGCAGGCATTTTTCCAGCAGAGCGGTCAGTGCGCCGTTGCGGCCGGCGCCGTCGCTCAGCGAATCGGCGTAGTTCACGACGGCGGTGGCGTAATCGATCGCCTGGTCCAGATCGCCGGCGAGCTTATGCTTGAGGAAGGTTTGCGCCTGCTGGTTGAACCCGTTCCGGTCCAGATACGCCCGGAATTCGGTGGGCGAAGCGTTAGGGCGCAGGCCGTTGCCGGCCGCTGACGCGCCGGATATCGTTTGATTATTGACGGGTAAAACGGAGCTCATCAGATGGCCCTCCCTTGCATATATATCGTGCCTGGCGGGCGGTAACTTGTGCCGGTAATTCGCCTGAAATTTTACCGCAAATATGCCGAGAATAATGAGCAGGGATATGGGAAATATGACTTTACCACCGATCACCATTAAAGGAAGAGTGGAGCTCGATCCAAATCCTTATGAAACGGCGCTTGACCGCCCCGTTGCCAAGCAGAACGACAGTACGCCGACGGAGGTCCGCCTGGACGGCCAAAAACCGGGTAAAACGCTGAAGCTCAGCCACGCCGATATCGGACGAAAACTGACGATCACCGGCACCCCGGGCCGCGAACTGGTCGTTTCCGTCGACAATGACCAATTCTACGCCACTCATCTTTTGACCATTCCTCAGAACGGTAAGCTGGAAATCGCCTTCGGCGAGATCATGCAGTATATCCCGATCGGACAGAAAGTCGAGGTCTCATTTTACGACGGGAATAAAACCGTGCTGGCATTCCGGGCGCAGCGCCTGGTCGCCGATTTTCTCCCCGATCCCAATAAACTGGAACGGGAGATCACCCCGTTTTACCAGGAGGTCGCAGCCGACTTGCGGGCCGGTAAGCCGTTGGTGATGGAGGCGCATGTCGTCCTTTGGGACTGGACTTTTACCGGCGCGGGCAAGGGCTCCAGTTGGGCCAACGGACGCAAACCGGAGACCAATCTTTACTGGGGGGCCGGCTACGGCCTTTACACCATGCTGAAAAAGGACAAGCAGTGGGAGCTGGTCAAGGATGAGCCGAGGCAGGCCGTTTTCCGCCGGGCAATCAAGCCGTCCGGCCAGTGGAAAAATCTCGGCGTGACCGAACCGTTCACCGCTTACGTCGTCCTGGACATGCACTATGCCAACGAGATCGTCGGCGGTTATCGCGCGTTTGCCGAAGACCTGGTCGGCAGCGAACCAGAGCCGATCGCCTTGCCTGACGGCAGCATGATCGAAGCGGGCGGGCAGAGCCGGGTGATCGGCCTGATCGGGCACCTGGATCTCGACGGGGGGAGGGTGGTCAAGCAGACGGTCAGCGCGCCGCCGGCGCAGAAAAAGGCGGTCTTCATGACCACCTGTCTCAGCGCCCAGCAGTTCGCCGACAGCGTCGTGACCGACAACGTTTATCCGCTGCTGTTCAACACGCAGTACATCGCCCCCGAAGGCTACACCTTCCTGCCGCTTTTCCAGGGGGTCGCCGAAGGGCGGTCGGCCAAGGAGATACTGAACGCCGCCCGCAGCGGCTATCAGCATTACCACCAGGACGTTGCGATCCCGGCGAACTTCTTCGTCAACGCCGCGCGCGGCCTGACCAAATACCTGTATGTTTACGAGGGCGACAGTGACGGCGATCAGGTCCAGGACCGGATCGATCCCGAGCCGTTCCATAAGAACAAGTCCGAATGGGCGGGCAAACGCCTGATCATTTACCCCTCGACCGGCGAACGGATCGAGATCAATACCTCTCCTTATTAACCCGATTGATTGAAATTTGCCCTGGCAACGCCCGAAACACTTGGGGACAGTTATGGGCGATATTATTAACAACTTGCCAGCGGTCGGACAATCGGGCAATAAGCCGGGGCCAGGCAAACCAAAGCTTGACGCTGATCTTGACGGTATTAAACTCTCCGGCCTGATCAAGGTCGATAATTCCGACCTGCGCCGCCAGCTCAACCTGTCCGGCCCTCCCGGTCAGGAGATCGTGGTCCTGATCGAGAACAACCAGTTGGACAAGGCGGTGCATTTCCGGCTTCCCACCAGCGGCCGCCTAACGGTCAATTTCGCCCAGATCATGCAGCACATTCCGCTTGGCACCAGGACGAAATTGTTTTTTTACGCTAATTTCCATCAATTCAAAAGTTTGACGGTTGAACGGAGCGCCATGGATTTGCCGGCCGATCCGGGAAAGGTCCGGCGCGATATCACGCCGCTGTATGAAGAGATAGCCGCCGACCTGAACAGCGGTAAACCGCTGGTGATCGCTACCCACGTTATTCTCTGGGATTGGTCGTTCACCGGCGCCGGCCGCGGCACGCAGTGGGCGATCGGCGATAAAGCGGACACCAACATCTACTGGGGGGCCAGGTACGGGGTTTACACGATGTTCAGGAAAGATCACGACTGGCAGCTGGTCGGAGAGAGCGACGGGCAGGCTGTCTTTAAGAGGAGTTTGAAGCCGAGTTTGGAATGGCGGACGCTCGGCGTGAACAAACCTTTTGACGTTTACGCCGTTTTCCATGTTCACCACGCGGCTGAACTCCGTGAAGGATACGCGGCCTATGCCAGGGACCTCTTCGGAACGGAGGCGGAAGCGATCACGCTGAATGACGGCACGGTCATTACCGCCGGCGGGCAGAGCCGGATCGTCGGTCTGATCGGCCACATGGACCGGCGGAGGGGGGAGGAAGCGATCCTGACGGAGCGCAGAGTCCCGTTGACCATGAAAAAAGGGACTTTCATGACGACCTGCCTGAGTGCGGAAAGCTTTGCCGATCTGGTAGTGGATAATGACATTTTTGGCCTGCTGTTCAACACCCAGTACATTGCCGCGGAAGGTTACACTTTCCCGCCGTTCTTTGATGCCACTGGCCAGGCGGCGCCCGGGAAAAAACTGGTCGCGGAGGCCCGTGCCGGCTACCAGCAATACCATCGCCAAACCGCGATCCCGGCCCGTTTTTTTGTCAATTCGTCGACCAGTTTAAACGAGCATTTATTCCCCTACGAAGGGGACCAGGATAATGATGGGTTGTCAAACCGGATCGATCCTGAACCATACGATGTTAATAAATACGATAAGAACGGCGAAAATATGATGATATTCTACACAGATGGTTCCCGGCTGGAGATCGCCCCGCAACCGTAGTCTTTTCCCCTAAAACAACGCAAGAAAGAGCCCTTCCAACCCGATAGTAATGTTAAGAGAGACCTATGAGCTCCACTGCAATTAACAAGACCAATGCCAGTGTGCCCCAACAGGCGGATGCCGTTCGGAAAGGCGTTTTGCCGCAGGGGGCATCGCTGCAATATTTTACCCGCTATTTGAAAGCTTACGGCGTCGATGGCAGTGTGACCGGCTTTGTTAACCAACTGCCGGAAGGCCAGGATTCCGAGCCTTATTTTGACGCGGTGATCGACGCCGCTACTTCAAGCCGAAAAGGCGATCCGGCCGAATTGCTGACCAGTGCGTTGCGGGCGACCAAGAATCTCTCATTGCTCCGTTACGCGTACGACCGGTTGAGCGACCAGGCGGCATACCGGCAAAAGTTCCAGGATGTTTTTGGTTTCTTCCCGATCAGCCAGACCGATCATTTCCGGCAGGCCGGCCTGACCGATACCGATCAGAACGGCGTGATCAGCCGCGACGAGCCGGGCTACAATCCAGGCGTCGACCGGAACCGCGATAATGTCCTGGATATCTCCGAACTCTTTGCCTCCCAGGGGGCGCTTAATGATCCGGCCTCTTTTGCCGCCGCGGTCAATCCGCAGCGGAGCGCGATCATGACCGGCCTCAGCCGGAGTTACGATGTTGCCGGGGAAGGGGTTAGGTACCGGAACATGCTGGTGCTGGTCGCGAACGGCAATTATCCGGAGCCGGTCAGGGAGAACGCGCAGTGGCTGATCGCCGAATACGACGCGGAGATCGCGATCGACAACGGCGATTTTACCGGCGCGCTGGCGATCTACCGGAATTATGCCGAAGAGACCGGCCAGGAGCCGGCCGGATATTATCGGGCGCTGGCGGACAATGAGCAGCAGCTCGGTTTCCTGCAATCGTACTATGCCTATGCCCAGGAACACGGCCAATCGAGTTGGGCCGGGGGGGAGATGGGCGGCGTAGAGTTCATATTGGGGACGGTTTACAATGGGAAGTTATTCGAGCTGGCAAATTTCAATCCGCTCGCGAAAGGTTTCTTGGACCAGCCGGGGACGCCGGCCGAGTATCGGCAGTATTTCTGGCACGAGGGGAGACAGGCCCACGTGAGCGGGTTATCTTCGACCGACTTGACCCCGAGCTCGGTCGTGCAGTTTACCATTGACCAATTGCCGAGCAATATTACCGTGAACGGCATCTCGATCTATCAATTGAACGGTTCCGATCCCAATCAGACGATGAGCGTCCGTTACAACTTGACGGAGCAGGCCTGGACGGTGACTTTGCCGGCGGCTGACCTCTACGCCCGGCCGAATGCCGGAACAGCAGAAGTGAAGTTCGGTTGGGGGGGTGGGCAATCAGTAGCAGTAGCTAACCTAACCTTAGAGTATCCGGACGGGGCGGCTCCTAGCCAGCCGGGCACCTTGCAGAACTGGTATGAAGATAACGCTTTCCCTGCCTTAAGGAACGGAGAGCCGATCAGCTGGAATTTTGTCGTCGCGCCCGATGGCGACGACCTTACCTCTTTTGAGGCCTTAAGCGATTTCCGGACGTCCGGAGTCTCTACGGGGTTGATCCTGCAGCGGTTTTTCCAGCATCCGGAGTTTGTCATTGATCCAAACTCTCCCCGCGGCCGGCAGATCGTCAGCGACTTAAGGGCCAAACGTAACGATCCCGACGCGGTTGAGGATTACGTGGATACGCAATTGACCGATCAAGAAAGGCTCCGTTTCCTCCGCCTGGGCGACCAGTTCATCGGCGGCGGGATGAGCGCACTCCAGTATCTGGAGGCGGAGGGTTTTACCTACGATCAGTCCGACATCCAATATCCGTCGGAAGATGACCCATGCCTGGTCAGGATCACGGCGACCAAGTACATCCCGATCGGCGAGCTGGAAGGCCCGATGAAAGAGTTCTTTGCGCAAAATCCGGAGCTGGCAGAGCAATATCCCGACGGCGTACCGGTCAGGATGACGGTCGAGTTCTATTCCACCACGAGAGATGCGGACCTGGCGGTGGGCAGACACCTGGCGGCGCGGGAAAATACCGCGTTCCAAACTCATGCTTATAAAAGCGACCTGAACAACCAGCACGACATTGACGCCGGTACGATCCCTAATGAGCCGGAACAAGAAACGGTCGGTTTTGTCCGCGGCGGCTGCCATGCCGGGATGTTCCCGATCAGCGATACCGCTCAATTCGGCGGCGGGATCTATTACGCGCCGTTGATCGATGCCCCTTACACGGGAACGGCCCACTTCCTGATCCCGGAAAGAGAAGTTTTGGCGATGGCGCGCGGGACAGATCCATATCAAGCAGCGGCCCAGGCCTACGAGACGGTGGGTTCGACCGGCCAGTACGGCCGCAACGATCCGAACCGGGTCTACACCGAAGTTACGGACAGGAACGGTTCCGCTTACCAGCGCTTCAGCGCCGATAATTCCGTGATCGCCACTTTAACCGCCGGGCGGCGGACAGTTTATAACCAATTGGACGGCAACGTCTACCTTGTCAGCCTGACAGACCAGTCTGACCGGGTCACGATCAACCCCGGGAATCCTTTCTACGGCTATTTTCTCAATCAGCTCGGAGCGGCTGGTGAGCGACCGGCAGCTGAACCGCAGACGACGGTTGCCCGGGATTCCCGGCCACAGGCGACCCCGGCGGTCGCCACGGTCAGCACCCCGACCGTTAACGCCGTATTTTAAGCGCCGGCCAATTCGGTTATTGTTAATACCCCCGGTTTTTGCTAAAATCAGTCTATCTTTCCCTAATTGGAGGAATGACTATGACCGACCGCAAGATATTGCTCAGCGAAAAGGAAATGCCCCAGAAATGGTACAACATCGCTCCGGACCTGAAGACGCCGCTCGCCCCGCCGCTGCACCCGGCCACGCATAAGCCGCTCGGCCCCGAGGACCTGGCGCCGCTCTTCCCGATGGGCCTGATCGCCCAGGAGATGTGTCTCGACCCGATGATCGAGATCCCGAACGAGATCGTCGATGTCCTGAAACTGTGGCGGCCGACGCCGCTGGTCCGCGCCCTGAGCCTGGAAAAAGCGCTCAAGACCAAAGCGCGCATTTATTACAAGAACGAAAGCGTCTCGCCGGCCGGTTCGCACAAGCCGAACACCTCGGTCGCTCAGGTCTATTACAACAAGCAGGAAGGGGTCAAGCGGATCGCCACCGAGACCGGGGCGGGGCAGTGGGGCTCGGCCCTCGCTTTTGCCTGCTCTTTGTTCGGCCTGGAATGCCAGGTCTACATGGTCCGCGTCAGCTTCGACCAGAAGCCGTACCGGAAGCTGTTGATGCAAACCTGGGGCGGCAAAGTTGACGCTTCCCCGAGCAAGTTGACCAAATACGGCCGGGCGGTGCTGGAAAAGGATCCGGGCAATCCCGGCAGCCTCGGACTGGCGATCTCGGAAGCGGTCGAGGACGCGGTCGGCCGCGACGACACCAAGTATTCGCTCGGTTCGGTCTTGAACCATGTGCTGCTCCACCAGACGATCATCGGCCTGGAAGCGATCGAGCAGTTGAAGCTGATCGGCGAAAAGAACCCGGACGTGGTGATCGGCTGCGTCGGCGGCGGCAGCAACTTTGCCGGCCTGGCGTTCCCGTTCCTCAAGGACAAGCTAAAGGGGAAAACGAACCCCAAAGTGCTCGCCGTCGAGCCGATGTCGTGCCCGACGCTGACCAAAGGGCTTTACGAGTACGATTTCGGCGACATGGCCGGCATGACCCCGCTGGTCAAAATGTACACCCTCGGCCACGATTTCATGCCGCCGGCGATCCACGCCGGCGGTTTGCGCTACCACGGCATGGCGCCGCTGGTCAGCAATTTGGCCAAGGACAAGGTGATCGAGGCGCGCGCTTACCACCAGAACGAGTGCTTTGCCTCGGCCGTCTTGTTCGCCCGGACCGAGGGGATCGTCCCCGCGCCGGAAAGCTCGCACGCCATCCACTGCGCGATCGACGAGGCGAAGAAGGCGAAAGAGGGCGAGGTCATCATCTTTAACTTAAGCGGCCACGGCCACTTTGACATGGCTTCCTACGATAAGTTCTTCTCCGGCCAGCTGGAGGATTACGAGTACCCCATGGAGCTGATCAAGGAAGCGTTGAAGAAGGTCCCCAAAGTCTGATAGAATAGAAAATCCCAAAGTTCGCTGCCGAGGGCGGTTAGCTCAGTTGGTAGAGCACGCGACTGATAATCGCGAGGTGGCTGGTTCGATCCCAGCACCGCCCATTCTTATTTCGCCTGTTTCCGGAACCGCTCGATTTCTTTTTCCAGCTCGGCCATTCTTATCTCGCGGCCTTCGATCGCTTTGCAGAAATCTTCCAGCTCTTTGACTTTTTTATTCAGCTCCGTTTCGGCCTGCGCGCGGCTGGTGACGTCGATGACCGTGATCAATTCGGCTTTTTTCCCTGCCCAGCTGGTCTCAACGATATTAAGCACGCCGGTCCCGGTCCGGCCGTTAGCTAATTTGATCGCGATCTCCGGCAGGTGCTTGTCGGCCAGGGGCGGAACAAAGAGCTGGCCGAGGAAATCTTCCCTTTGCCGGCCCAGCAGCTTTTCGCCCTGAGCGTTGATAAAACAAACTTTTTTCTCCTGGTCCAGGACGAGCAAGCCGATCGGGCTTTTTTCCACGATGTTGTAAAAAGCTTCACGGCTGGCAAGCAGGGCGGTTTCCGCATTCCGGCGCTGTAGAATAACAGCCGCCCCTTTGACAAAAGCTTCGATTGCCGGACCGTTCTTTAATGTTGCGCCGTTGGGCAAGAGGATCGCTACGTCGCCCAGTAATTTTCCCTGCCAGGTGATACCGATGACATAAAGCGCCCCGATGTTCAGCAGTTTTTTAATAGAGAGCCAGACCGGCGGCGGGATATCGACGGAAAGCTCCTCGATGCCGCCGGTGATTTCCGTCAACTTGCCGGCCTTCAGTATCTCTAGAATTTCTTCCTTGCCTTGGAACGGCATTTTATAGGGATCTCGGCCGAACAGATCGATGGCCGGCTGGAGCGACTTGCCCAGACCGACGATTGACCGGGCGAACAGACAACCGGAAGCTTCATCGTATTCAGCGGTCCCGATGATCGAGTCACGGATGAATTGTCTGAGATTGTTGGCGATAAAAGCGAATAGATCGGCCTCCGTGGGCAGATCCATCAGCTGTTCGGCGGTGCGGGAGAGGAACAGCAGCCGTTGTTCCGATTCTTTCAGCTCGCCTTCGATCCGTTCATGAGCGTTCAAGGCGGTTTGCAGTTCCCCGGTCCGCTTCGTAACCTGTTGTTCGAGGGTGGAGGCCAAGAGAAGATTCTCCAGCAGCAGCCGGCTCTCATTGGCAAAGGTGTTCATTAATTTGAGATCGGCCGGAGCGATCTTCTCCTTTTGCGAAATAAATACGGCTATCCCTTCTACTTGCCCGTTGATGATCAGGGGCATACTGGCGATCTGTTTGAGCTTCAGGAAAAATTGCACGGCCTGAAACGCCGGTTTAGGCAGGATATTTTCAATCGCCGAATCAATATCAGAGATTGATAAAACCCGGCCCTCAACGATCGTTCTAATGTATTTATTAATATCGGGCTTATGCTTGAACGAGAAAAGGTCTCGACCGGCGACCAGTTCGCCGGCTTTGATCGCTGATCTTAGCAAAGGTTTGTTCATGCCCCCCATTGCCCGGAAATGGAAGTAACCGGTTTCCCGGTCAAGTAGGGACAAAAGAACGAGCGGAACGTTGCACAGGTCGGTGGCATCGTCGACGAGCTGCTGTAATTGCCGCAGAACAGACTGATCCTTTGTTTCGCCCGTGAAAAATATCATGCCGTTATTATTCCGCCTGTTTCCGGAGCCGCTCGATCTCTTTCTCCAAGCTGGCCATTTTTATCTCGCGGCCTTCGATCGCTTTGCAGAAATCTTCCAGCTCTTTGACTTTTTTATTTAGTTCCGTTTCGGCCTGCGCGCGGCTGGTGACGTCGCTGATCGCGATCAATTCGGCCTGTTTCCCTTCCCAACCGGTCTCAACGATATTGAGCGTGCCGATGCCGGTCGAGCCGTTGTCCAGCTTGATCGCGATCTCCGGCAGGTGCTTGTCGGCCAGGGGCGGGACAAAAAGCTGGCCGAGGAAATCTTCCCTTTTCCGGCCCAGCAGCTTTTCGCCCTGAGCGTTGATAAAACGGACTTTTTTCTCCTGGTCCAGGACGAGCAAACCGATCGGGCTTTTTTCCACGATGTTGTAAAAAGCTTCGCGGCCGGCAATCAGCGATTCTTCCGCTTTTTTGCGCTGCAGGACGACCGCTGCCTGTTTCACGAACGCTTCGATGACCGGCGCGTTCTTCAGCTCCGCGTCCCGGGGCAGCAGGATCAGCACGTCGCCCAGTAATTTGCCCTGCCAGGTCAAGCCGATCGCGTGGACCGACCCGATATTGATCAGGTTTTTGATAGTGTTCCAGACCATGGGCGGGATATCGACCGAGAGCTTGGTCATGCCATCTTCGACCTCGACCAGTTTGCCGGTCAGCAACATTTGCCGGGTGGCTTCATCCCCTTTATAGGCCATTTTGCTGGGGTCGCTGCCGAGCAGATTGATGACCGGCTGCAGGTACTTGCCCAGCCCGGCGATGGAGCGGGCGAACAGGCACTGCGACTCGGGATCGTATTCCGCGACCCCGACGATCGCTTCGCCGGCCAACTGTTTGATATTCTCAACGATATAGGCGAACGGATCGGCCTCCGCCGGCAAATTCAACAGCTGCTCGGCGGTGCGGGAAAGGAACCGCAGCCGCTGTTCCGATTCTTTCAGCGCGCTTTCGGTCCGCTCATGGGCGGCCAAAGTGGCTTGCAGTTCCCGGGTCCGTTCCGCGACCTTTTGTTCGAGAGTGGAGGCCAAGAGAAGATTCTCCAGCAGCAGGCGGATCTCGTTCGCAAAAGCGTTCATCAGTTTCAGGTCCTGGGGCGTGATCTCCTTCTGTGAAATAAAACCGGCCATGCCCGCCATTTGCCCGTTAACAACGATCGGCAGGCTGGCGATCTGTTTGATCTTCAGGAAAAATTGGGCGGCCTCGATGGCCGGTCGGGGCAGGAGGTTCTCGGTCGCCGAGTAAATGTCGGTGATCATCAGGGTCTGGCGCTCAACGATCTTTTTCACGTAAGCGTTAACGTCGGCCGTATGCTGGTAGGTCAGAAGCTTGCGCCCGGCGATCAGTTCGCCAGCCTTGATCGCGGTTTGGATGAACGGGTTGCTAATGCCGCCCAGCGCCCGGAAATGGAAATAACCGGATTCTTTGTCGAATAATGAGATGAGGACGAGCGGAACGTGGCATAAGTCGGTGGCGTCATCGACGATCTGCTGTAACTGCCGCAAGACCAACTGGTTCATTGTCTCGCTCATGAAGCATATCATAGCAATTGCCTGGGGGGAGAACAAGCTTGTTTGTGGCCGGCCCCGGATGCTACAATGATGAGGAGCGGGGGGCCGTAGCTCAGCTGGGAGAGCGCTAGATTTGCATTCTAGAGGTCAGGGGTTCGATCCCCCTCGGCTCCATATCTCGACTTCGCTCGATATAAATAGGCCTAAAGAAAGGAATAAACAATGATCTTGCAGATCTTCCCCAAGAAAGTCGATTTTTTCGCCCTGTTTGAAAAACAAGCCGCCTGCGCGGCCGAGGCCGCGCGGTATTTTAAGGAAGTCGTCTCGGCCGGCGTTATGGGGGAGACCGAGGTGCAAACGATCCACGCGATCGAGCAGCGGGCCGACGACGCCGCCCACGCCATCATCAACCAGCTGAACAAGACTTTTATCACCCCGTTCGACCGGGAAGACATCCATTCGCTGGCGATCGAGCTCGACGACGTGGTCGACATGCTTTACACCATCGTCAGCCGCCTCAAGGTCTATAAGTTGGACGGAGTTAATCCCAATCTGGTGAAGTTCGCGGCGGTGATCGAGGAGTCGGTCGTGGCGGTGGAAAAAGCGATCAGGGGGATGCGCGACCTCAAGCACCTGCAGGCGGTATCCGAGACCTGCGTCGAGATCAACCGGCTGGAGAACATCGGCGACGCGATGCGCGACGATATGCTGACCGACCTTTTTGAGAACGAAAAGGACTTTATCGCCGTCCTGAAGTGGAAAGAGATCTACCAGGAGTCGGAGACGGTCCTGGACATTTGCGAAGACGTTGCCCACATGGTCCAATCGCTGCTTTTAAAGCAGGCTTAAGATCATGACACTGGCCATCATCCTGCTTATCGCCCTGGCGCTGCTCTTTGATTTTCTCAACGGCTTCCACGATTCGGCCAATTCGATTGCCACGATCGTCTCGACCCGGGTCCTGTCGCCGCGGCGAGCGGTGGTCTGGGCCGCTTTTTTTAATTTTCTGGCTTTCTTCTTTTTCGGCCTGCACGTGGCCGACACGATCGGCAAGGGGATCATCGACATCAACATCATCGATAAGCAGATCATTTTCGGCACGCTGATGGGCGCCTGCGGCTGGAACATCATCACCTGGTATTTTGGCCTGCCGACCAGCTCGTCGCACGCCCTGATCGGCGGCATGATCGGCGCCGCGCTGGTCAAGTCCGGCCCGCAAGCCCTGGTCTGGCAGGGGATCACCAAAGCGGTAGCCTTTATCTTTATCTCGCCGGTCGTCGGTTTGATCCTCGGTTCGTTGCTGGGAGGGATCGTCTACTGGCTGTTCCGGGACAGTTCCCCGTTCAAGGTCGACCATCTATTCCGTAAAGGACAGCTGGTCTCGGCCGCGCTGTACAGCATGGGGCACGGCAGCAATGACGCGCAGAAGACGATGGGGGTCATTGCCAGCTTGCTGTTCAGCGCCGGCTTGCTTGGCGGCCGATATCACATCCCGGGCTGGGTAGTGATCGCCTGCTATGCCGCGATCTCTTTCGGCACGATGTTCGGCGGCTGGCGGATCGTCAAGACGATGGGGCAGAAGATCTCCAAGCTGAAACCGGTCGACGGATTTTGCGCCGAGACCGGGGCGGCAATAACGCTCTTTTTCTCTTCAGCGATGGGTATCCCGGTCAGCACCACGCACACGATCACCGGGGCGATTATGGGGGTCGGCTCGATCAAGCGCTTCAGCGCGGTCAAGTGGGACATGGCCGGGAAGATCGCCTGGGCCTGGGTCATCACCATCCCGGCGGCGGCCGCCATTTCCGCCGTTTCTTATTTCCTCGTCAAACTCCTGTAATTCCGTCACATAGTGCCAGTATTTCTGCGGGATCATCCTTTTCAGATATTTGATGTTCCTTCTTTCCGGTATGTATTGGGAACGATAGAACGCCAGCCAATAGCGCTCGAAATCGTCTTTGGCTGTGGGCAATTCGACTTCCCGGGGCTTTGCCTTCTCCCGGAAGATCTCTTTATTGCGGCCGATATACACTTCATCGTTAAAGACGATCATGATGTTGTAGCGCGGGAAGCGCTTCATGAAGTGAAGCATGATCAGCTCCGCCGTTTGGTGCTCAATGGCGAACTCGCCGTACAGGACGCGGTGCTGGTCAATGGGTTGCAAACGCAGAAAAGCAGTCGCCCGGTATTTTTCAAAAGCGACTGCCCGGGCTAACTTCAGGAACTTCCTGGCTTCGTTGGAAACCTTGCAAAGCACGTAGCTAACGCCTTTCTCTTTGGCTTGCTTGATCGCCTGATCGATCACGGCATATTTGGCCGGGTCCCGGTGGAGGAGGGCATAAGCGACCTCCCGCCGGAACATCTCCTTTGCCTCCGGGTCGCTGCCCAGGCCGGAAACCCGCGAATAAACTTCGCGGTTTCCTCCAGCCACTTCGATCAATTTCAATTGTTCCATAGTTCGAGCTGTTTTACGGGCATGATGCTGCTAATGCTTCCTTGCTTGCGACCGTTGAGCAAGATGAATGGTTTGGCCCGTTTGACGACGACGCCGACGTTCTTCAGCTCGTTAATGTCAGTGAAACGATGTTCTTTGCGGACGCGCCAGATCCGTTTGGCGGCTGTTGGCCCAATGCCGGGGATCCGGAGGAGCGCCTTGAACGACGCGGTGTTAACTTCGATCGGGAACTGTTCGCGGTTCTGCAGCGCGGCGACCAGCTTTGGGTCAAGCTCAAGGCTTAAGTTCGCGTCCTGCTGGAGCACCAGGTCTTCCAGTTTGAACTCGTAAAAGCGCATTAGCCAGTCGGCCTGGTATAGTCGGTGCTCACGGACCAAAGGGACTCGGGAACTGAGGGACTGGGAACTAGGGACTGGGGGGACAAACGCACTGAAGTACGCTCTTTTTAGCCCCTTAGTCTTATACAGCCAATTGGTCGTTTTCAGGAGCTCCAGGTCGGTTTCGCCGGCGGCGCCGACGACGAACTGGGTAGTCTGCCCGGCTTTAAGCCGTCCTTGCTGGATCTGCTTCTGGATCGCGTCGATCGGCGCGATCAGGTCGAGCATAAAATTCTTTTCGCCGGCGATCAGCTTTAACCGGTCCGGGTTTGGGCTTTCCAGGTTGACCGACATCCGGTCCGCCAGCTGGGCGCCCCGTTCAATCAGGTGGGGAGAGGTGTGGGGGAGCGCTTTGAGATGGATATAGCCGCGGTAGTTGAACCGGTGGCGGAGGATCTCCGCGGTTTGGACCATCCGTTCCATCGTGTAGTCGGAGCTTTTTTGGATGCCGGAGCTCAAAAATATCCCTTCCAGGTAATTGCGGCGATAGAGCTCGAGGAATAACCTGGCCAGTTCTTCCGGCTCAAAACTGGACCGCTCAAAATCATTGCTGACCCGGTTGACGCAGTACTGGCAGTCATTGCGGCACGAATTGGTCATCAGGACCTTTAAGAGCGAAACGCAGCGGCCGTCGGGGGTATAGCTGTGGCAGATGCCGGCGGGGGCGTGCGAGCCGATCGTGTCGCGGCCCGTTGGCCGGGCCGACTTGACCGAGGTCGACGCGCAGATGTCGTACTTGGCGGCGGCGCCCAGGACTTCCAGTTTTTGTTCAGTGTCCACGATCGCCTTAGAACTTCCTGAACAATCCTCTGACCTTCCCTTGGATGGCGATATCTTTTACATATATAGGCTTCATGGCGGAATTGGCCGGCTCGAGACGGACCTGATCCTTCTCGCGGTACAGCCGCTTGAGCGTGGCGGCGGAGCGGTCGATCAGCGCGACCACGACCTCGCCGTCGTCCGCGGTCTCGCACCGCTCGACCACGATCAGGTCGCCGTTCAAGATATGGTCCTCGATCATGCTGTTCCCCTTGACTTGGAGAATATAGCAGGGACGCCGCCCGACCAGCGTGGCCGGCACCTCGACCTCTTCTGTCTGCTCACAGACCTCGATCGGCGCCCCTGCGGCGATGTAACCAAAGAAGGGGAGGGAAACACCTTTGACCGTCGCGCCGGCCAGCAGTTTTATCCCGCGCGGTTTGTTTTCCCGCTGAATGTAGCCTTGTTGTTCCAGCGACTCGAGATATTTTTGTCCGGCGCGGGGGGAAGAGAAGCCGGCCGCCCGGCAGACTTCGCGGATCGACGGAGGAAAGCCCCGGTCGTTAATGTATTGCCGAACGTAGTTGAATATCTCCTGTTGTTTCTGGTTTAACATGGCCAACCCCCTTTAGCCTTATGGTATACAATTGTATACCAGGCCGGGAGTTTGTCAAGGGGTAATTTTTAAGGCTTTTCGGTCAAGCGGTAATAAGTGTAGACCACCAGGCCGGTGCCGAAGATGGTCAGCAGGATCCGGTAATTACCGAAAATAAAAGCGAGCGCTTCCCACTCTTTGTTCCGGTGCAGGAGGGAGAGTAGGGTCGTCCCCATCAGGTAAGAGAGCGACCAGCCCATCAGCTCGACCAGCAGGATAAAGCAGAAGCCGACCACCAGGGAGTAAAGGATCAGGGAGGCGGCGTCGACCAAGGCGTCAAAAGCGCTTCTCATGATAAACGAGTATAAGCTCGGCGGCCGGACCAGTCAAGGGAAAAAAGCCCTTGACAGCCGGGACGGGGGTCATGTATACTGGTACCACGCTGAAAGAAAGGGGGGCCGCTTGGGAACTTCAGCGCCCGTTAACGGGATCGAACCTTCGTCTTTTTCCCCTCCTTTTTGCTTGCCAAAGACACGAAACGGTTTTGCACTTTGAAAATCAGGCAGCGAGTATGATGCGAGTTCTCGTATCAGATTCTTTTATATGTAATCAATTGGATGAATAATCGAGTCAATTAATTAAGCTTTCATTTATTGAGAGTTTGATCTTGGCTCAGGACGAACGCTGGCGGCGTGCCTAACACATGCAAGTCGAACGCCCCGCAAGGGGAGTGGCAAACGGGTGAGTAACACGTAAGCAACCTACCTCAAAGACCGGCACAACTAGTCGAAAGATTGGCTAATTCCGGATGTGTTCGGAGGGTCGAATGGCCTTCCGAGTAAACCCAGCAATGGGCTTTGAGACGGGCTTGCGTCCTATCAGCTAGTTGGCGGGGTAACGGCCCACCAAGGCGATGACGGGTAGCTGGTCTGAGAGGACGACCAGTCACAAGGGAACTGAGACACGGTCCCTACTCCTACGGGAGGCAGCAGTGAGGAATTTTCCACAATGGACGAAAGTCTGATGGAGCGACGCCGTGTGTATGATGAAGTCCTTCGGGATGTAAAGTACTGTCAGTGGGGACGATATTGACTGTACCCACAGAGGAAGGCCCGGCTAACTACGTGCCAGCAGCCGCGGTAATACGTAGGGGCCAAGCGTTGTCCGGAATTATTGGGCGTAAAGGGCGCGTAGGCGGCTTTATAAGTCAGATGTTAAATCTACAGGCTCAACCTGTAGCCGCATCTGATACTGTTTTGCTAGAGAGTGGTAGAGGAAAGCGGAACTTCCGGTGTAGCGGTGAAATGCGTAGATATCGGAAGGAACACCAGTGGCGAAGGCGGCTTTCTGGACCATTTCTGACGCTGAGGCGCGAAAGCCAGGGGAGCAAACGGGATTAGATACCCCGGTAGTCCTGGCCCTAAACTATGTTCATTGGGTGTTAGAGGTATCGACCCCTCTAGTGCCGTAGCTAACGCGTTAAATGAACCGCCTGGGGATTACGACCGCAAGGTTAAAACTCAAAAGAATTGACGGGGGCCCGCACAAGCGGTGGAGCATGTGGTTTAATTCGATGCTACGCGAACAACCTTACCTGGGCTTGACATGCTAGTAGTAGCGAACCGAAAGGGGAGCGATCCATAGCAATATGGAAGCTAGCACAGGTGCTGCATGGCTGTCGTCAGTTCGTGTCGTGAGATGTTTGGTTAAGTCCAACAACGAACGCAACCCCCATCTCTAGTTGACAACGTAAAGTCGGTCACTCTAGCGAAACTGCCCCTGATGAAGGGGAGGAAGGTGGGGATGAGGTCAAGTCATCATGGCCTTTATGCCCAGGGCTACACACGTGCTACAATGCAGTGTACAAAGGGATGCGAATCCGTAAGGAAGAGCAAATCTCAAAAAACACTGCTCAGTTCAGATTGAAGGCTGCAATTTGCCTTCATGAAGCTGGAATCGCTAGTAACCGCAGATCAGCGTGCTGCGGTGAATACGTTCTCGGGCCTTGTACACACCGCCCGTCACACCATGGAAGCCAGAAACACCTGAAGTCTCCGGTTCGCCGGGGCCTAGGGTGGTGCTGGTGACTGGGGTGAAGTCGTAACAAGGTAGCCGTACCGGAAGGTGTGGCTGGATCACCTCCTTTCTAAGGAGTATTTGTCACTTAAATGGGACATTATTCCAGGTCGGTCTCGCATCTACTCCAACTGCCTGACTTTCAACAAATCAAGCCCTCGCGGGTAATACCGCGGGGGCTTTTTGTTTGCCTAGATGACGGCGACCAGGGCTTCTTCGCCCAGTTCCGAAAGGCTGTGGACGTCGACCCGCGCGGCGACCGGGTCGGAACCGGGCCAATAGTTGAGGAAAGCCGAGCCGCCGGCGCCGGCCTCGGCAAAATTCACGGCCAGCAGATCGGCCCGGTATTTCCTGACATGATAGGTCAGGTTGCGCGCCGGAAAAGAGAACTGGGGACAGACGATCAGGTCGGGCTTCATGCGCATTATGCCGCGGTAGGTCAGGGGGTGGAAAAGATCGCGGCAGATCGTGACCCCGACCTTGAGCTCGCCGAGCGTGAAGCTCTTCAGGGCGTTCGGATTGGGTTCCGGGGCCGAATAATCCCGTGATTTATCGGTCACCGTCATGTTGCCTTGCGGATCAACGATAATGAAAGAGTTTAAATATTGGTCCCGGTCCGCGACCCTGATCAGCCTGATCAACCCGAACCCGATCGCGCAATCCAGCGACTGCGCCGCCTGGCGGAAGAGCTCGCCGACCTCGCCGTTAAGGCCTTCGGCCAGCCGGGGAACGCACTCGGCAATGTAATTGTTGATCGGTCCCAGGCCGACGGTCGACAGTTCGGGAAAGACCGCCAGGTCGATCTTGCCGCGCAGCGGGGCGATCGCCTGGATGTGCCGCTGGGCCAGTTCGATCTGCTCGCTTTTCCGGCGGGCGATGACGTTCTCCACCTGGGCGGCGACGACCCGGTAACGGCCGCGGCCGCAAAGCGCGGTGATCTGGGTAAAGTTCATGACAATAAGTTATCGCCAGCGCTTTAACCGGATTTCACGCTATGATAGAATTGGAGCGTGAAAAGATTTTACCTCCTCTTCGCTATCTGCCTGATCACGGCCGGGATCGCCGCCGCCTCCACAGCCCGGCAGGGCGGTTCGTTCGAACTGGTGCTTTCTTCCGCCGAAGGGGTAGCGGCTGGCCAGGTCCGCTTTTTGCAGAAAAACATCAGCTTTTTTCCCGCCGGACCGGCGCAAAAAGCGATCGTCGGGATACCTTGCGAGTTAAAACCGGGGAATTATCCCCTAATTTTGCACCTGACCAAACAAGACGGCTCGACCGAAGAGCGGCGGGGGTCGGTCAAAGTAGCCAGGACCAAATTCCCGACGGTCTCGTTCTGGCTGAAGCCGGCCAAGAAAAAACTGCTGGCCCGGGACATTATCGGCGAAGAATGGGCGCTGATCGAACGGGTCCTGGTCAGAGAAGATCCGGCCCAACACTGGGTCGGGAAATTCATCCGCCCGACATCCGGCGAGGTTTCCATGGTCTTTGGGACACAGGAATACATAAACCGGAAAAAACGGGGCCAGCACCGCGGGTTTGATATCGCCGTGCCGATCGGGACCCGGGTCAAAGCCGCCAATAACGGCAAAGTCGTCTTTGCGCAAAAGCTGACCGCTTTCGGCGGGACGATCGTTGTCGACCACGGGCAGGGGGTCCATACCTTATATTTCCATCTCTCTAAATTCCTGGCGCCCGTTGGCCAGACGATCAGCAAGGGAGACATTATCGCTTTATCGGGCAATTCAGGGATTTCCTCCGGACCACATCTGCACTGGGGGATGTCCGTCCATAACCTGCGCGTTGACCCGAACCAATGGACCAAATATGCGTTCTAACATCAGCCGCATTATCGATGTGAACTTGAACCGGGCGACGGAAGGGCTGCGCGTAGTTGAGGAAATATGTCGGTTTGTGCTGGAAGACCAACGCTTGACCGTTACCGCCAAGAAGCTGCGCGGTCAGTTGAGCAGAGTTGTGCCGCATTCATTACTGGCCAGTCGTGATTCGGCTGGTGACGTTGGCCGCGAGCCGTATACCAGGGATGAGGGGCGAAGGGCGAAAGTCGAGGACATATTTAAGGCGAACATGAAGCGAGCGCAGGAAGCGGTCCGCGTTCTGGAAGAGTTCGCCAAGCTGTTGAGTCCGGTTTATGGACGGAAATTCAAGGCGATCCGCTTCAAGTTATACGAACTGGAAAAAGAGCTGGCTCCGCGCGTCAGTAAGGCGGAAAAACTCGATTTTTCTTCTTACCTGATCATTGATCCGTCCGTGCATAAAGAGCCGTTAAAATTGCTCCGCTCGGGGGTCAAGATCGTCCAGCTCCGGGCCAAGGATCTCAATACGACCGATTATTTGCGGTTAGCGCAAAAGATCGGCCGGGCGGCCAGGGCGAAAGGGATCACGTTCCTGCTTAACGATCACTGGCGGCTGGTTAAGCAGGCGGGGGCGGACGGCGTCCATCTCGGTTGGGAAGATCTAAAAGGACGGTCGATGGCCGGCATTAAAAAAGCCCTGGGCAGGGATAAGATCATCGGGTTGTCAGCCCAGAGCCTGAGCGAAGCTGGCAAAGCCGCCCGGTTGGGCCCGGATTACATCGGTTTCGGTCCGGTCTTCGCGACGCCGCTCAAGGGGCAGGTCAAACCGACCGGCCTTAAAGCCCTGGGCCGGGCGGTCAAACTGGTCAGGAACCCGATCGTGGCGATCGGCGGGATCAATAAACAGAACTACCGGCAGGTCCTGGCGACCGGTTGTTCCCGCTACGCGGTCATCAGGGCGGCCGGCGCATTCCTCTAAGACGATTTTTCTGCTATAATTAGGTCATTCAGAAAGGGGTAAATACCATGGCAAAAAAACATAAGATCGCGGTTATCGGCGGGGACGGGACAGGGCCGGAGGTCGTGGCCGAAGGATTAAAGGTCCTTAAAGCGGTCGCCAAAAAGCACAACTTCGAGTACGAACTGAAAGAGTTCGACTTTACCGGCCAGCGGTACCTCAAGACCGGCAAGCTGGTCGAAGACAAGGACGTTGAGGAGCTCAAGACCTACGAGGCGATCTACCTTGGTGCGGTCGGCGATCCGGCGGTAAAGCCGGGGATCATCGAACATGGTGTCCTCTTAAAGCTCCGGTTCGCGCTCGACCAGTATATTAACCTCCGCCCGGTCATTCTCTATCCGAACGTCTGGACCCCGGTCAAGGATAAAGGGCCGGAACAGATCGATTTTGTCGTTGTCCGCGAGAACACCGAAGGGCTCTATGTCGGCACCGGCGGGTACCTGAAAAAGGGGAGCCCGGACGAAGTCGCTACCCAGGTTTCGGTCAACACCCGCAAAGGAGTAGAACGCTGCCTCCGCTACGCGTTCGAATACACCAAGAAGCGGAACAAGCGGAAACAGTTGACCCTGGTCGGCAAGACCAACGTCCTGACTTATGCCTGGGACCTCTGGGAGCGGGCGTTCCACGAGATCGGCAAAAAAGATTTCGCCGATATCAAGCGGGAGTACTCGCATGTTGACGCCACCTGCATGTGGTTCGTCAAGAACCCGGAATGGTTCGACGTTATCGTGACCGACAACATGTTCGGCGACATCATCACCGACCTGGGTGCCATGATCCAGGGGGGGATGGGGATCGCGGCCGGCGGCAATATCAACCCGGCAGGCGTTTCCATGTTCGAGCCGATCGGCGGCTCGGCGCCCAAGTACACCGGCCAGAACGTCATCAACCCGCTGGCAGCAATCGGCGCCCTGCAGATGCTCCTCGAGAACGTCGGGGAAGATAAAGCGGCGGCGGATGTGGAAAAAGGGATCCGCTACGCCTGCACCCAGATGAAATCGATGTCGGCCGGCAAGATGGGGATGTCGACCACCGAGGTCGGCGACACTGTCGCGGCTCATATCTGATAATCCGCTGAAATAATTCGGCCTTTTGACCGATAAAAAGGCATGGAGACCGTCCAATTTTTCCGCCAGGTGGAACGGCGCGTTCTGCCGAAGTTATACGGCCGAATCGCTGAGAGCCGGATCGGCCACATCCGTTCCGTTAACCACGCTTTCCAAGCCATTATCGACCGGCGCTTTGCCGCGCTGCACGAAGCCTTGCCGGCCGATCTGCAAAAGGTCACCAACCCCGATGAATACGGCCGCCGGCTGGAATGGGTCAGGCGGCAGTACGCCGCGCTGCCGGAAAAAGAGCAGCGGAACCTGGCGGCCGCGGTCGCGCTCCATGATATCGGTTATCTGCTTGATCGGGGCGTAGCGCATAATAATTTGGGCGCTCAGCTGACCGCCGGTTTCCTGATGGAGACGGGGACCCGGGGGGTCGATTCCGCCGTTGTCGCGGAGCTGGTCGGGGCGCACGGGTTTTTTCAGGATATGACCTCCCATTTGCTGCCGAGCGACGCAGGGCAAAATTCCGAGGACAGAAAGACCCAGCTCTTGCTGATCAATCTTGTCGACGTGATCGGCAAGAGCGGCGGCAATCGGCTCTCGCAGTACGCCCTGGAAACGATGATCGCGATGAGGCAGGGGCGGTTCAACGAGCCAAAACAGTATTTTGCGCTGAGAATGCGGACCTTGCTGGGGCCGATCTGCTACTCTTACCTGGCCGATAACTTGGCCCACCTGACTCTGCTGGATACCATTGAGCAGGACATCCCTTATGAAGATAAGAAAGCGCTGTACCGCAACGTCTGTTTCCGTTTCCGCAACCTGTCGTGGCCGGTCTTCCAGGAATTGGTCATGAAACACCAGGGGATCAGGACATTTTTACGCCTTTTGATCAGGTTATCCACCCTGGCCGAAGAAAAACTGCCGCAGGAAAAAGATGTCTTGCTGGTGTTCAAGCCGGATTTCTTAGGTCTGGAAACGGCGGCGCGCCCTCCTTACCTTGAGGCGTTAAAAAGAAGTCCCAACGCTAATTTCCTGAGGGCGAAAAGCGTGGGCGAACACGGGATCATTGAGATCGACCTGCAGAAATTACTTGGCGCGCGCCCGTAGGTAGTGGATCAGCCCGCCGTGGTCGATGATCTGCTGCATGAAAGGGGGGAACGGTTGCGCTTTGTAGCTTTTACCGGTTGTTAAGTCCCTGATCTCCCCGGCCACAATGTTAACCTCGATCTCATCGCCTTCCCTGATCTCCTCCGCCGCCTGAGCGGATTCCAGGATCGGCAGGCCGATATTGATCGCGTTCCGGTAAAAGATCCGGGCGAACGACTTGGCGATGACGGCCGAGATACCGGCCGCCTTAAGGGCGATGGGAGCGTGTTCGCGGGACGAACCGCAGCCGAAGTTCTCGCCGGCGACGATAAAATCCCCCTTGTTCATCTTGTCGGTCCACTCCGGGTCGGCATCCTCCATGGCGTACTTGGCCAGTTCCGCCGGGTCCGAGGTGTTCAGATACCGGGCCGGGATGATCAGGTCGGTGTCGATATTATTGCCGAATTTCCAGGCTTTGCCTTTCATTTAGAGGTCCTCCGGGCTGATAATATGTCCAGCGACCGCCGAAGCCGCCGCCACCGCCACGTTGGAGAGATAAACTTCAGACTTGGGATGGCCCATCCGGCCGACGAAGTTACGATTGGTAGTCGCGATCGCCCGTTCACCTTCCGCCAGGATCCCCATGTGACCACCAAGGCAGGGACCGCAGGTTGGGGTAGAGACAGCCGCGCCAGCTTTAATGAACAACTCCGTCAATCCTTCTTTGATCATCTGCAGTTCGATCTTTTGCGTGGCCGGTAAAATGATCAGGCGAACGTTGGGATTGACCTTTTTCCCCTTTAAGATCTTAGCGGCGACCCGCATGTCCTCGATCCGGCCGTTGGTGCACGAGCCGATGACCGACTGGTCGATCTTGACGTGCGAGCACTTGCTGACCGGCTTGGTGTTGCTCGGCAGGTGCGGGAAGGATATCTGCGGTTCGATCTGGGAGATGTCCCATTCGTAGACCTCTTTATATTCCGCTTCAGGGTCGGACTTATAAACGAGTCCTTTACCTGCTTTAACTTTCTTTAGGTACGCTTCGGTCTTGGCGTCAACGGCAAAGATCCCGTTCTTGCCGCCGGCTTCGATCGCCATGTTGGCCATTGTCAGCCGACCTTCGACGGTCAGGGCGTTAATGGCCGGGCCGGTGAATTCCATCGACATGTAGCGGGCGCCGTCGACCCCGATCTGGCCGATCGTGTAGAGGATCAGGTCCTTGGCTTCTACCCACTTAGGGAGCTTGCCGTGGTAGACGAACTTGAGCTGCTCCGGCGCCTTGAACCAGACCTCGCCGGTCGCCATGCCGGCCGCCATGTCGGTCGAGCCGATGCCGGTCGAAAAAGCGCCGAGCGCCCCGTAGGTGCAGGTGTGGGAATCGGCGCCGATAATGAGCATGCCCGGGCTGATCGCGCCCATTTCCGGGAGGAGGGCGTGTTCCACCCCCATGCAGCCGATCTCGAAGAAATTGACGATCCCGTACTTTTTGGCGAAATGGCGCATCATCTTCACCTGCTCGGCCGATTTGATATCCTTGGCCGGGGTGAAGTGGTCGGGAACCAGGAAGATCTTCTTTTTGTCGAAGACTTTCGTGACCCCGATCTTTTCGAATTCCTTGATCGCCGGCGGGGCGGTGATGTCGTTGCCGAGGACCAGGTCGACTTTACAGTTGATCAGTTGGCCCGGCTCAACGAACTTGAGTCCGGCATGTTTGGCCAATATTTTTTGGGAAATAGTCTGCTGCATGACCTTATTTTATCATAACTGAGCCGAGCTGGCCACAGGCGGCGGCGATCTCCTTGCCCAGACTGCGGCGGACCGTGACGTTGGCTTTGCGCTTTTTCAGGAGCAAGCGGGCCCGGTCGACATCGCCGGCCGCGAAGTCGAGCCCCGGTGATGGGTTGTATTCGATCAAATTGATATGGCTGTCGATCGTTCTGGCCAGCCGGTCAAGTTCTGTTAACTGTTCCGGGCTGTTGTTAACCCCCTTTAAGAGGACGTATTCTATTGTCACCCGCTGTTTGGTCTTCTGCTGGTAGTCATTAATGGCGTTGATCGTTTCTGCAATGCTGGGTAAGGTGGGATAGGGGACGAGCTGACGGCGAAGCTTGTCATCCGGTGCGGCCAGCGACCAAGCGAGCTTTAGTTTCTGCAGTTCGGAACCGAACTGTTTGATGCCGGTGACGATTCCGATAGTAGAGACGACGATCTTGCGGGCGGCGATATTCTGGCCGAGCTCGCTGTTGAGCAGGCCGATCGCTTTTAGCACCTGCCCATAATTAAGAAATGGTTCGCCCATCCCCATGAAAACGAGATTGGATATCTTCTCCTCTTTAGCAAAATGATAAACCTGGGCGACGATCTCGCTAACCGTCAAATTGCGCTTGAAGCCCATCCGGCCGGTGGCGCAAAAGCGGCAGCCGATCGGGCAGCCGACCTGCGAAGAGACGCAAACGAATTTCTTGTCCGGCCCCTGGTCCATGTAGACCGACTCGCCGGCTAAGCCGTCGGCCAGGCGGAAGCGGACTTTTTTGACCTTAGCTTCAGCTTCGACTTGTTCGATCGTTAATGGGGAGGGGAAGTCGAACAGTTGGTGGCAGGAACGGAACAGCGTTTTAGCTTTGACCGGCTTGAGGCCGGCAGCGATCAATTCAGCTAAGGAAAGTTCGATCATGGTGGCATTATACACCTCGCTCCGGTGTGTTATAATAAACCCATGGACAAAAAAATATTTATCGCGGTTATCGGCGAAAGCCACGCTTCCCCGGAGATCGCCAAACTGGCTGAAGAGGTCGGGGTGGAGATCGCCAAAGCGGGCGCCGTGCTGGTGAGCGGCGGCTTAAAAGGGGTGATGGAATCGTCATGCAAAGGGGCCAAGAGCGCCGGCGGCACGACGATCGGCATCCTGCCGGGGAGCCGGCGGGAAGACGGTAATCCGTACATCGATTACCCGATCATCACCGGCATCGGCTACGCGCGGAACAAACTGGTCGTGAAGAGCGGGCACGCGGTGATCGCGGTCGGCGGCCATTACGGAACCCTGTCGGAGATCGGTTTCGCCCTCGGCTATAAGATCCCGGTCGTCGGACTAAATACCTGGCAGATGATCAATCATAACGGCCAGATGGACAAAGAGGTCCACCGCGTTAACACCGCCAAGGAAGCGGTCGTCCTGGCCTTGAAGCTGGCCCGCGAAGCCAAGCCGCTGGAAGAGCCGAGCGAATTCAGGAAGTAATGACCACCCAGCGCCAGTCAGCCCTCAAGGGGAGCGTTACCCCGCAAATGGCCAAGGTCGCGCGCGACGAAGGGCGCAAACCGGCGGAGATCCGCGCGGGAGTCGCCCGCGGCACGATCGCCATCCCCTTTAATCCCCGGCATAAAAATGTCAGAGCGGTCGGCATCGGCCAGGGCCTGAAGACCAAAGTTAACGCCAACATCGGCACCTCCGCCGATTATCCCCGCGTCAAGGAAGAACTAAAGAAACTCAAGGCCGCGCTCGACGCCAAAACCGACGCCGTGATGGACCTGTCGACCGGCGGCGATATCAGGGCGATCAGGAAACAGATACTTAAGGCCTGTCCGGTCCCGCTCGGCACCGTGCCGATCTACCAGGCGATGGTCGATCGGCGGATGACCGCGGGCGGAATGTTCGCGGTCGTGGAGGAGCAGGCCAAAGAAGGGGTCGACTTCATGACGATCCACTGCGGCGTGACCAAACGGTCGATCGAACAGCTGCGGAAAAAGCCGCGGTTGATGGAGGTCGTTAGCCGGGGCGGGGCGGCAATGATGAAATGGATCGTGGAAACGGGCGAGGAAAATCCCTTTTATGAAGATTACGACTGGCTGCTCGAGATCGCCCGCGAATATGACATTACCCTGTCGCTCGGCGACGGGATGCGGCCCGGCTCGATCATTGACGCGGGCGACGCGGCCCAGATCGAGGAACTCAAGATCCTGGGCGACTTAACAAAACGGGCGTGGAAAGCCGGGGTGCAAGTAATTATCGAAGGGCCCGGCCATGTTCCTTACGACCAGATCGCCGGCCAGATGAAGCTGGAAAAAAAGCTCTGCCATGGTGCGCCGTTCTACGTCCTGGGGCCGCTGCCGACCGACGTTGCCCCCGGCTACGATCATATTACCGCGGCGATCGGCGGGACGCTGGCGGCCGTGTCCGGGGCAGACTTCCTCTGTTACGTTACCCCGACCGAGCATCTCGGCCTGCCGACCCCGGCCGATGTTAAAGAAGGGGTCATCGCTTCGCGCATCGCCGGCCATTGCGCCGATATAGTGAAAAAGGTGCCAGGTGCTAGGGAGTGGGATAGAAAGATGTCGCAGGCGCGGAAAGCGTTGAACTGGGGAAAGCAGATCGCGCTGGCGATCGATCCGGTTAAAGCGAAAGCGATCCACGGTAAAAGGACCCGTAACTCGCGACACGCGACCGGCGACACTTGCACGATGTGCGGCGAATTCTGCGCGATGAAGATCTCCTCGGCGGCGCTGAAGTAGTTAAGGCTTTTCCAGGGAAAAACCTTCGTTTCTCGGGCAACCTTCGTGGAGCGAGAGATTTTTCCGGCCATGCAACTGGCTGTATTCCGGATCGAGATAGCATTCGATCGTCAAACAAGAACCATCCCTGGTGAACCGAAAATAGTACATCTGTTTGTCTTCCAGGACGACCAGGGAATGCCGGGCAAAAAACCTGAGCCCGTCAACCTCGCAAAAATCAAGACAATGCCTGCCCGCCCGTTTGGAACATTCATAGGTCGTAATGAGCGGCCGGAGGCCGAACAAACCGCGGAAAGTGGCACGGTTAAAGTCTCCGACCGGGCCGTTCTTGATGAACTTGACGCAACTGATGGAGGTCATTTGATCGCGGCCGGTTGCCGGGTCGAAAACCAATTCATAAATATTGGTGGTCCCGTTGCCGTGGTCGAGGAGGGCGCGCTTGACCGGGCCGAATTGCTCAAAGCGGACGCCGTATCGTCCGGTGCGGTTGGCGTTGTTCATGGTCGCCATGCCGGTCAAGCCCGGCAGAATGACGCATTTCCGGAAGGGGATATGCCATTGGCCGATCTCGCTGATCTCCGGCAGGCCGTTCCGGTCGGCGATCCACCCCAGGAGCGCGTCCTGCCAGGCGGGATCGCAAAGTTCTTGCCAGCGCGGCGACAGGGTCAGTTCTTTTCTCTTGCTGAAGACGCCTTTTTCCTTGCCGGTGAAAAAAGCGCCGCGAACCACATTGGCCGGCAGTTGAAAATGGTCGGCGAGCGCGTCGAGCTCCGAAGGGGCGATGAAAACTTTCAGCGTTACCGCCTGTTGACTGCGGAGAAAAATGTGCGGCGGCACGGTGCTCCGGTTCTCATGCTGCACGCCTTTCCAGTTGACGTCAAAGATCCGGGCGGGTGCTTGTGCCACGGCCCGGCTGCTGATCAAGGTTCTGGCCTCGCTCCCGGCGTGCAGCGGGTTCAGGACCAGCCGGAACGGCCGTCTGATCCGGCGGTTGCCGCCGAGGTATAACGCGGTGTTCATACCACATCATATCGCCGGCCGGCGTCTAGGATTTCAGGGGTTTTGCGCTTGTTCGCCGCAGGCGGGCGATGAAGATTATGCTGACTTAAGGACGGAGTACTTGACTTTGCGGACGCCGAAATTGACCGCGTCGTCGTAATCGCGGAACCAGATATCGATCTTCTTGCCGTATCTTTTGTTCATCCGGTCTTCCACGACAAAGACTTTTCCTTTATAACCTTCGATCAGCAGCTTGGTGCCGATCGGGAAGTGGTTAGAAGCAATGACCCCCTCGCGGCAACGGGTCCCGGAAGCGGTGATCCAAGGGCTGCTGTCGGTTTGGCCGGGGAGTGAATTATAAGCCGAAGCGACGATTATTCCCCTGCTAACCACCTTATAACCCAGGGGTACTCCTCTGGGCCTGATGAGAGCGCTAATAGAAAATAAGCATAATATCAGTAAAAAAGAGATCAACGCTGTACTGTATATGGTACGATCCTTATAGAGTTTCCTCATACCTATATATCGAGATAACTAGGCAAAATAATGCGTAAAAATGACAAAAACTAGGTTAAGAGAATGTCACAGAGGAAGCGACCTTCGCGAATTTTCCCCAGATGGACCAAGGAGCCGAGCCACTCCGGTTTGATCCCCCCGGTATCCAGCTTTGCCCAGGGCTGCTGATTATAGTCAAGCGAATAGCGGATCGTGACCAGTTGCCGGCCGTTCTGGAACTCATCTGCCAGGATAGCTGGTAGATGGCGAAAATGAGCGAAGGAAAACTCATTCCCGCTGGCAACGTGTTTGGTTTGGTCGCCAAGGTTCCTGGTAAAGATCGCCAACTCCCGGGGGGTCAAGTTGGTGTAGACCAGCATCTTGTTGCTGCCGATCGCCGTTCGCAGTGCGGGCGGTAATTCGGCGGGAGAGAGTTGCCGCGGCGCCCGCCGCATGCTCTCCGGCGAATAACCCCAGTCCAGCATGGTTTGAAAGACCTGGCCGTAGCGGGCGTGGCCGAGCAACATTTTTATATCCTGGCTTGTCCGGTCGAGACTGCCGGCGTAATCCGCCAGCTGGCTTAGCTCGGCGAAAGACCCGGGCCCGTGCACCAGGTCGAAAGGTGCGCTGATGATCGCCGGGTCGTTACGAAAATAGGCGTCGCTAAGCGTTCTCCCTCCCAATTGAGAAGCCAGGATCTCGGCCGCGTCAAAAAGTTCGCGGTACAGGCCTATGGGCGGAACCCCGCCGGTCTGGACCCGCAGGTATTCGGTTATCCCTTCGTTCAAGTACCGGTGTTCGTTCGTTTGCCGGCTGTTCTCTAGGCGGGTCTTCATTATCCCGCTTTTGACGACCGTCAACCCCGGGCCGGATTCTCTGATCACGGTCGAGTAACCATGCAGCAGCTCGTGAACGAGCAGGCTGGCATTGCCGGCAGCCAAGTTCTTTTCCACCGTACTCTCTTCCAGTAACACGGCGTTATAGAATGGTTCATAGACACCCTCCGGTAAAAGAGACGTGGTCAGTTCCGGGGAGGCGTAATCGTAGTTGCGCGGATTTCTTTCCCGAACATAACCCAACTGCCTTAGGTCGGACTTGGTCACGACCCAGATCTGGACCTGTTTGGTTTTCAAGTAAGAGTAATAAGGGGTCTTGCCCAGGGCGGCGGCCATCAGGCCGAGCATTTTTTCTACCTTGGCCAGAGGAACGCTTGCCCGGGGAGAGATCAGAACGGAAAAAGGGAGCCCGCCGTTAATTCCGGTCTTGCCCCTGACCTGGTAGACGGTCGAGCCAAATTGGATAGCGTTAAGTCGTGATAGTGGCATTCTCTCTATATTATCGGCAAAAAAAGGAAGATATTTCAAAAATTATTGAAATCTGCAGGAGAAAATCAAGAAAAAGAAACGATGGTCGTTAGAACAACGCCCAAAGTCAATACCGGCCGGTTGGTCCTGGCCTCGATCCACGCCAATACCCGCTGCCGGCCGCCGGAACAGGAGCGGATCGCCCAGATCAGGGATTCACAGCTGCCGGTCAGTACCTGGTGGTCCTTCCTGCATACGGCCGACATGCAGCGCCCGGAACCGTACGCCCCGGACAAGATCCAGCGCCACGTTTACGATCCCGAGCATCAGGTCGATTTCCAGGCGACGCCGCTCGGCAACCGGTTCATTCTGGTGGGCGGCAGCATCAATAACCAGCTGCCTAATCTTTTTGCCCAGATCTGCCGGTTCAATACCCGGCGGTTTGTCGACCTGGAGTTCCACCTGCCGCTGGACGCGATCGGCATTTCCGGGTTCGACCTCGATAAATACCAGTACGCGATCAACCCCTATAACCGGTTTTGCGACGCTTTGCGGCAAATGGCCGTTGAACGCCAGTATAATTCGGCGCTCTATTTTGACGGCGAGCCGCTCGGCAAGTTCAACGGCCGGAGCAAATTGAACGTCTTCCTGCAGTGGCATATGTCGGTCGACAGCCTGATCGCTTCCCTGCTTCCCGGAAATACCGTCCACTAATTCTGTGCTATAATCAAGGGCGTGAAACTAACGCAACTTGGTGAATTCGGCCTCATTGAACGCCTCGCTAAACACGAACCAAAACTGCCCGGCACTATTGTCGGCATTGGCGATGATTGTGCCGTATTACAACTTCAAACATCCAACCTCAAACTTCCAAATAAAAACAAAAAAGACAAATACCAACTCATTACCACGGATGCGCTTGTTGAGGGCGTTCATTTCCAGAGAAAAGGGCTCTCTTTCTTTGCCCTGGGCCAAAAGGCGCTGGCGGCCAATATCTCCGACATCGCGGCGATGGGGGGATGGCCGACGCATGCGCTGGTCACGGTCGGATTGCCGCCGACCATGAACGTTAAAGCGGTCGACGATCTTTACCGCGGGCTTAACTCGCTGGCCAGGAAAAACCGGATCGACATTGTCGGCGGCGACACGGTCGCTTCACCGAAAGCCCTTGTTATCTCAATAACTCTGCTTGGCGAGGTGGAAAAGAATAAACTGATCCTGCGTTCGACCGCCAAGGTTGGGGACCTTATTTGCGTGACTGGTAAATTCGGCGGTCCGGCTTCCAAGGGATACTCCATCCGGCGCCCGGTACCCGGTACCCGGTACCGGGAAGCTGGAGCGATCGCCAAAGCGAAACTAGCTACGTCAATGATCGACAGCTCCGACGGGCTGGTCCGTTCGGTGCTGGAGATCTGCAAGGCAAGTAAGGTCGGCGCGCGGATCTTTACGGCCCAGGTGCCGATCGCGCCGGGGGCGACCCTGGACCAGGCGCTCTACGGCGGGGAAGAGTACGAATTGGTATTTACCGTCAAACCAAAAACTAAAAAACTGCAATATAAAGTGGTCGGCGAGATCGTCGGCCGGCGGGCAGGGGTCAAGTTGGTCGACCGGCGTGGTAAAATAAAAGAGCCGCGTTCCGGCGGTTACGAGCACTTCGGCCAATGATCAACAAAAAACGGCTGGTCAAGACCTTTAATAAACTGGTCCGGATCGACAGCTTGTCGCTGCGCGAAGCGAACGTCGTCCGTTACGTCCAGCGGGAATTGCGGCGGCTGGGGATCAGGTCTACCCAGGTCGGCAGACCCAGCGGCGGCGATACCGGCAGTCTACTGGCGTCCCTGCCTGGTCGGGGGCCGACGATCATGCTCAATGCCCACCTTGACACCGTTTCGCCCGGCAAGAACATTAAGCCGCGCGAGCGGAACGGCGTTATCCGCTCCGACGGCACGACCGTACTGGGAGCGGACAATAAAGCCGGGGTCGCGGCGATCCTGGAAGTGCTCCGGACCATTAAGCGGAAAAAGCTGGCACACCCGCCGCTGCAGATCATTTTTACGGTTGCCGAAGAGATCGGGCTGGTCGGAGCGAAAGCTTTGCCGGTCAAAGCGCTTAAGGCCGACTATGGGTTCGCTTTGGACGGCGGAGCGATCAATAAGATCTTGAACCAAGCTCCCTCCCAGGTCAATTTGACCGCGCTGATCATCGGCCAGGCCGCTCACGCCGGCGTCCATCCGGAAGCGGGGGTCAACGCGATCAGGGTCGCCAGCGAAGCGATCGCCAAAATGAAGATCGGCCGGATCGACCGCGAGACGACGGCGAACATCGGCGTGATCAAGGGGGGCAAGGCGACCAACATCATCCCGGACGAGGTGGAGATCAGGGGCGAGGCCCGGAGCCATGATCCGGCCAAACTGCGCCGCCAGGTCAAGCAGATGACCGGGCAGCTCCGGCAGGCTTGCCGCCGGCACGGCGCCCGGCTCAAGCTGAAGACCGAACGGCTGTACCGCTCTTTTGCCGTTAAACCGGACAGCCCGGTAGTGCAGGCCGTATTGGCCGGGATGAAAAAGCAGCGTTTAACGCCGCTGATCAAACCGAGCGGGGGCGGCTCCGACGCCAATATATTTAACGCGGTCGGGGTGCCGACCGTCGTCCTGGGGGTCGGCGCGCGGCATTTGCACACGACCCAGGAAGAACTGGTCGTCCGCGCTTTTGTCCGCGGGACCGAGCTCCTCTTGGCCATTATCACCGGAGCGCACCATGGATAAATTAGCGGAAAAGAAGATCGGGACGAAACGGGTCTTTGACGGCCGCTTGCTCGGCGTCCGGGTCGACACGGTGCAGGTGCCGAGCGGTTTGGAAACGACCCGCGAGATCGTGGAACATCCCGGGGCGGTCGCGATCGTCGCCGTGACGGAGAACAAAGAGCTGGTCCTGGTCCGGCAGTTCCGGACGCCGACCGGTGAAGTCCTTTTGGAGATCCCGGCCGGGGTCCCGCATAAGGGGGAAAAGCGCGCAGAGTCGGCCCGCCGCGAACTGGCGGAAGAGACCGGTTACCATGCCAAAAACGTCCGCAAGGTCTGGGAGGGATATTCCTCGCCCGGCTATTCCAACGAGCTGATCGAATTCTTTCTGGCGACCGGCTTTGAGCGGCGGCCGCCGGCGCCCGACGAAGACGAGTTCGTCGAGCCGGAGCTGATCAAGGTCTCTTCCTGCCTTGACCTGCTCAAGGCCGGCAAGGTCCGGGACAACAAGACGATCATCGGCATCGTGATCGCCGATCGTTTCCTCAAAGGGGAGTTGTAAATGAAAGAGGCAGCCAAGGCGTTCCTCGATTACCTGCAGATCGAACGGGGGTACTCCAAAAATACGACCGATTCCTACCGTCTCGATCTGGAGCAATTCGCCAAATTTGTCAAAAGGAAGAGACCGGACCAGATCGCGCGGGCGGACGTCAAGAATTATATCGATCACCTCAATGCCGAAGCTTTTTCGGCCGCCACGATCGAGCGGAAAATGGCCAGCCTGAAGTCGTTCTTCCACTTTGCCCAGGGGGAGGGCCTGTCCAAAGAAGACCCGACGATCGACTTCAGCTTGCCCAAGAAAGCGAAGCGACTCCCCAAAGCGCTGAGCATGGGCGATACGGTCAAAATGCTGATGGCGGCCAGAGGGAAGACGCCGCTCAATATGCGCAACGCCGCCTTGCTCGAGCTGCTCTACGCGACCGGGATGCGCGCTTCGGAGATCATCGCGCTCAACCTGTCCGATATTAATTTTGACGTTTCGTTCGTCCGCTGTTTCGGCAAAGGGTCGAAAGAACGGGTGGTCCCGGTCGGTCGGGCGGCGCTCGGTTCCTTGAAAGAATATCTGGAGAACGGCCGGCCCAAGTTGCCGCAAAAGGACAAGGAAGCGCTGTTCCTGGATAAAAATGGGCAACGCCTGAGCCGCTCCGGCCTCTGGGGGGTCGTCAAGAAGATCGTCCACGCGCTCGGTTTGAAAGAGCAGACCTCGCCGCACACCTTGCGCCATTCTTTTGCCACGCATCTCTTGGAGAAGGGGGCGGACCTGCGCTCGGTCCAGGAGATGCTCGGCCATTCCGACATCGCCACGACGCAGATCTACACGTCGGTTTCGCGCGAACGGCTGAAAAAAATGTACGCGAAAGCTCACCCGCGGGCTTAGGAAATGGGGGAAACATGTTAGACCTGACATTCTTGCTGTTCTCATTGCCGATCTTGCTGGTGGTGATCACGGTCCACGAATTTGCGCACGCGTTCGTGGCCGACCGCTTGGGTGACCCGACGCCGCGGCTGGCCGGCCGGTTGACCCTGAACCCGATCGCCCATCTCGACCCGATCGGCCTGCTCATGCTGGTCATCGTCCGTTTCGGCTGGGCGAAGCCGGTGCCGATCAACCCTTATAATTTCCGCGATCCCCGGCAGGGAAGTCTGTTGGTCAGTTTAGCCGGCCCGGCGTCCAACTTTTTGTTTGCCTGGGTCCTGGCGATCATCATGAGGAGCCTGCCGTTCCCAGCGACCGGTTTGCTAGCCTACCTGCTTAGTTACGCGATCTGGATCAACCTGGCGCTGGCCGTTTTTAACCTGATCCCGGTCCCGCCGCTCGACGGTTCGCACGTGCTGGAATACTTCCTGCCGCCTTACCAGCTGGAGTCGTATTACCGGCTGCAGCAGTACGGGTTCCTTTTGCTCGTTGCCATTATTTTCTTCGGTTCGCCGCTGTTGATCGCGATCGTCGAATTCCTTTACCGGCTGCTGGTCTGATGGATAAATATCTCGCCGCGCTGGAGAAGTTCGGGATCAACCTCGGCCTGGAACGGATCGAGCGGCTGCTCGACCGGTTGGACAACCCGCAACGGACATTAAAAACTATTCATGTCGCCGGGACGAACGGCAAGGGGTCGACCTGCGCGATGATCGCTTCCATCCTGCAGGCCGCCGGCCATAAGGTCGGACTGTACACTTCGCCGCACCTGATAAAATATAACGAGCGGATCAAGGTCAACGGCAAAGACATCCCGGGCAAAGACTTTAAAAAAGGATTATCCCTCGTCGAGCAGGCGGAAGAGGGGATGGGAGAACGGCCGACGGTCTTCGAGGCGTTGACCGCGCTGGCGTTCTGGTATTTCGCCCAGGAAAAAGTCGATTACGCGGTAGTGGAGGTCGGCATGGGGGGGCGGCTCGACGCGACCAACGTGGTGACGCCGCTGATCTGCGTCATTACCAACATCGACCTGGAGCATACCGCGGTGCTGGGGAAGACACTGGCGAAGATCGCCGTGGAAAAAGCGGCGATCATCAAGCCCGGCGTGCCGGTCATTACCGCCGAGACCAAGCCGGAAGCGCTGAAAGTGATCAAGCACCAGGCGGAAAAGAAGCACAGTCTGCTGATCCAGGTCGGCAGCCAGCAGGCGGGATTGCGCAGCGCCCTGATCGGCGAACACCAGAAGACCAACGCCGCCTGCGCGGTGGTCGCGGTCCGTCTGGCCGGGATCAATGTCGGCAAAGAGGCGGTCGGGCGCGGCCTGGAGAGCGTTGTTTGGCCGGCCCGGTTCCAGGTGGTCAGCAAGAAGCCGCTGACGATCGTCGACGGCGCCCACAATCCGGCCGGAGTGGCGACCCTGGTCGCCACTTTGCAGGCGCAATATCCGGGGCGCAAATTCACTTTTATCATCGGCACGCAGTCGGACAAGGACGCGGCCTCGATGCTCAGCTTGCTTAAGCCGGTCGCCGGCCGGATCGTACAGACGCACTCCTCGCACCAGAACGCGGCCAATCAGGGCTCGGTCAAATTGGCCCAGGCGCTGCGGCAGACCGCCGGCCGCGACCGGGTCATTGCCGGGTCGCTTTTCCTGGCGGGTGACGCCTTAAAGCTCCTTGACCGTAAGGGTGGGGCATAGTAGAATAATTCCGAGATGGCCGAGGAATATCTGAACATCAATCCTGTCCCGCAACCGCCCAGGGAAGAGCCAACACCGGAGAGCGAACCGCCAAGAGAGGGCGGCCTGGCCGGCCTGCTCAAGAACGCTTTAACTTTCCTGCTGCTCTTGCTGGTCGTGCTCGCCAGTTTTTGGGTCAGCTTCCAGCTCGGCCGGCGGATCCTGATGCCGGTCAAGAAAATGCCGGGCCCGCCGAAGATCGCGGCGCCGGTCCCGGAAACGCCCGATTCAATCAAGGCGCTGCAGCGGCTGCAGGCGGCCGTTTCCGCCGAAGCGCGGAAGAAAACAACGGGCAAAGCGAAACCGCCGGCCAAAAAAACGACGGTCGCTTGCCGCCCGGCCAGGGCGGTTAAACCTGTCCCGGCCCGGAGTACCGCCGGCCAAGGTTACTACAAGGTCCAGGCCGGCTGGTTCGTCGATAAGGCCCTGGCCGGCGACCTGGCCGAACGGGTCAGGGCGGCCGGTTGCGACGTTTTTGTCCGCAAGGCGAACGGGGGCTGGCGGGTCCAGGCCGGCGCGTTCCGGTTAAAAAAACAGGCCGAAGCGCTGCGTCAGCAGCTTATTACTAAGGGCTTCAAGCCGCAAGTGATCTTCGAGTAACGTTAAAGGGGGAAATTTTTCATGTCGCTTTATGACCTGATTTTCGGACAATTTTCGCGTGATCTGGGGATCGACCTTGGCACCGCCACGACGCTGGTCTTCGCGCGGGGCGAGGGGATCATCCTGTGCGAACCGTCGGTCGTCGCCATCAACAAAGATAACAACCGCCCGCTGGCTTTCGGCAACGAAGCCAAAGGGATGCTCGGCCGCACGCCGGCCAACATCGTCGCCGTCCGGCCGATGCGCGACGGCGTGATCGCCGATTTCGAGATCACCGAAATGATGCTCCGCCACTTCATCAACAAGAGCCACAACCGCTCGGCCTTTGTCCGACCGCGGATCGTGGTCGGCGTCCCGTCCGGCATTACCGGCGTGGAGAAGCGGGCCGTGCTCGACGCGGCGATGCACGCCGGCGCGCGCGAAGCTTACCTGGTGGAAGAGCCGATGGCGGCGGCGATCGGGGCGAACCTGCCGGTCTCCGAAGCGCAGGGCAGCATGATCGTCGACATCGGCGGCGGCACCACCGAGGTCGCCGTCCTGGCGCTCGGCGGGATCGTCGTCTCCAAGTCGATCCGGGTCGCCGGCGACGAGATGGACGAAGCGATCGTCGCCCACTGCCGCAAGAACTATAACCTCCTGATCGGCGAACGGACCGCCGAGCAGATCAAGATCGATATCGGCTCCGCTTATCCGCTCCCCGAAGAAAAGACGATCGAGGTCCGCGGCCGCGACCTGGTGACCGGCCTGCCCAAGACCTTGACGCTGACCTCGTCCGAGATCCGGGACGCGCTGGCCGAACCGGTGGCGACGGTGGTCGACGCCGTCCGCATGACGCTGGAAAAGACGCCGCCGGAGCTGGCGGCCGACATCATGGACCGCGGCATCGTGATGGCCGGCGGCGGCTCGCTGCTGCGCGGCCTGGACAAATATCTCGCCCAGGAAACCGACATGTCGGTCTACGTGGTCGATGACCCGATCTCTTGCGTCGCTTACGGTACCGGAAAGATCCTGGAAGAGATCGACATCTTGAAAAAGGTGCTGATCATGCCGAAAAGCAGTCTGTGACCAGATACCGGCCTTTTCGCCAGAAACGTTCTTACGGGCTCGCCGCGGCGCTGATCATCCTGGCGCTGGGGCTCACCTATCTGTCGCTTCCCAGGGTGCAAACCGCCCGTTCGCTTTTTTCTGCCGCGCTTTATCCTTTCCAATATTCGGCCAGCGCGGTCTGGCATTTCGGCGTCGGTTTGCCGGGCGAGCTGTTGAACCTGCGCCGCCTGGCGGCGGAGAATACCGGCTTAAAAGAGCGGGTGGCGCGGCAAGAAGCCCAGTTGGGGGTCCTGGCCGAGTTACAGGGCGAGAACGACCGTTTAAGGGACGAGCTGGGGCTGGTCCGGAGCGCCCGGTTCGGCGGCAAACTGCTGGCTGTGCCGGTCGTCGGCCGGAGCGGCTCTCCGTGGCCGGGCGTGCTCGAGATCGGGCGGGGACGCCGGTCGGGCGTTCGGGTGAACATGCCGGTCGTGGCCCAGGCCGGGCTGGTCGGCCGGGTCAGTGAAGTGGCCGAACTGAGCGCCAAAGTCCTGTTGATCAGCGACCCGCTCAGCGCGGTGGCGGCCGTTGACCAGCGCAGCCGCGATCTGGGCGTGATCGAAGGATATTCGCCCGACACCCTCTACCTGAGATATATCGGCACCGGCGGCGACGTTCAGGCCGGCGACCGGATCGTGACCGCCGCTGTCTCTAGTATTTTTCCGGCCGGTATCCCGCTCGGGACCGTGACCAGCGCTACCAAAGCCGATGCCGATCTTTTCTACCGGATCGCGGTCAAACCGGCGGTCGAACTCGGTCGTTTGGACACCGTCTTTCTGGTCTTCTAAGATGCGCGGCCTGAAATACCTCGTTCTGGTCCTGGGCATCCTGATCGCCCAGCACGTTATCCTGCCGCGGTTGAGCTTTCTCGGCGTCACGCCCGACCTGGTGTTGGTGGCGGTCATCATTTATTCCGTGCTGGGGCAGGAGACGCCGGCGACCGTGTTCGCCGCCGTTCTGGCTTTTGGCCAGGACCTGTACGCCCGCGGCGGATACTGGAACATGGTCCTGAAGATCCTGATCAGCGCCGTGATCTCCAATTTCAAGGCGGAATTCATGGGCGACGAGTACGCGCTGGCCGCTCTCCTGGTCATGGTGATCTCCCCTTTGTACCTGCTGGCGGAACTGCTGGTCATGACGCTGCTGCTTGACCGGCAGGTCAGCCTGGCTTACGCGGCGATCAAACTGGTTGCCGGCACGATCTACAACCTCTTGCTGGTGCCGCTGCTTTTCCCGCTGCTCAAGGAGCTGGCCAATGCCGACCGGTAAATGGCATCCGCTGGCCCTGGCCTTTGGCCTGATCTTTATTCTGCTGGTCGGGCGGCTGCTCCAGCTGCAGGTCATCGAAGGCGATAAGTACCGCAAGATCGCCGACGAGAACGCGGCCCGCAATATCCCGGCGCCGGCCGCCCGCGGCGTGATCTACGACCGGAGCGGTGCGGTCCTGGTCGAGAACCGCCCGGTCTTTTCCGTCCAGGTCATGCCGCAGCTCCTGGCCTCGAAAGACCAGGCCAAGAAGCAGGCGGTCCTGGCGAAGCTGGGCGCGCTGCTCGGCGAAAAGCTGGAGCTCAAGGTCACTTCCGACAAGCCGATCATCATCAAGGACAACATCAAGCCCGAGACCGCCTGCCGGATCGAAGAGAACAAGCAGGCGCTGGAGGGGGTAGTGGTCAGCGTCCGGCCGGTCCGTTTTTATCCCTACGGCGAACTGGCCGCCCATTTGCTCGGCTATGTCGGGGAGATCGAGAGCGCCGAGCTGAACCGGCTCAAGGCGGAAGGCTACCGGCTTGGCGACTGGCTCGGCAAGGACGGAGTGGAAAGAGAGTACGACCGGCTGATCCGCGGCCGCGACGGCGGCAAGAAGATCGAGGTCGACGTGTACGGCACGCCGACCCGTCTGCTGGAAGTGTCGGACCCGGTCCCCGGCGCCGACGTGAAATTGACCATCGACCTGGAGCTGCAGCAGGCGGCGGAAGAGGCGCTGCGCGGCCGGGTCGGCGCGGTGGTCGTGCTCGATCCGCGCAGCGGCGAAGTGCTGGCGCTGGCCAGCCGCCCCGGTTACGATCCGAACATCTTTCTGGAGCCGATCGGCCAGGCCCGCTGGCGGCAGCTGTCCGGCGGCCGCCAGCCGTTCATGAACCGGGCGCTGGCGATCTATCCCCCCGGCTCGACGTTCAAGGTCGTGACCCTGACGGCCGCCTTGCAGGAAGGTTTGGTCAAGCCGCAAGAGACGTTTTACTGCCCCGGTTATTACCGGGTCAACAACCGGATCGCCCGCTGCTGGAAAGCCAGCGGCCATGGCCGGCTCACGGCGATAGAAGGCCTGACCCAATCGTGCGACGTCGTTTTTTACCAGTTGGGGCAGCGTTTAGGCCCGGATCGTTTGGCGGATTATGCCCGGCGTTATGGTTTGGGTGAAAGGAGCGGGATCGACCTTCCGCAGGAAAAGAAGGGGCTGGTCCCGGATTCGGCGTGGAAGAAGCAGGTCTGGGGCGAGCAGTGGTATGAAGGCGATTCCCTCAATTACGGGATCGGCCAGGGATTTTTACAGGTCACGCCGCTGCAAATGGCGCTGATCTACGGTGAGGTCGCGACCGGGAAAAGGCTGCGGCCTTACGTGGTGTCGCAGATCGTCGACCGCCAGGGCGAGGTCCTGCACCGGGCCGAGCCGGTAGAGGAGGGGACGGTCCCGTTGGTCCCGGTCAATCTGGCCCTGGTCCGCAAAGCGCTGGAGGCGGTAGTGGACCGGGCGACCGGCATCGCCGTCAAGATCCCCGGCCTAAAAGCGGCCGGCAAGACCGGTACGGCGGAAAATCCCGGCCTGCCGCACGCCTGGTTCGTCTGCTACGCGCCGGTCGACGACCCGCAGATCGCGATCGCCGCCTTTGTCGAGCACGGGGAGCACGGCGACCGCTCCGCGGCTTACGTCGCCCGCGACATCCTGACCTGGTACCGGGATAACCGGATAGCGACCGAAGAAAGTTTTGACACAACGGAATAAATCTGATAAAATTACCCTGTTATGGAAAAGATCGAACTGGAAGGCAAAAAACGCGAAACGGCCGGTAAAGAGCTGAAAAAGCTGCGCGCCGCGGGGCAGATCCCGGCGGTCGTTTACGGCAAAAAGATCAAGCCGCTCAATATCGTGGTCGACCGGAAACTGTTCGTCAAGAACATTCTCCGTTCCGAAGCGGGGATGAACGCCATCGTCACCCTGAAGCTGACGGGGGAGAAGGGGAAGGACTTAGCCGTTCTGACCCATCAGATCCAGCGCAACCCGCTCAACGACGACATTATCCACATCGATTTTCGCCACATCGTCATGGACGAGGCGATCAAGACCCGGGTCCGGGTGGAGCTGACCGGCAACCCGATCGGGGTCAAGGAGAGCGGCGGTGTGCTGGTCCACGGCCTGCGCGAGGTCGAGGTCGAGTGCTTGCCGACCGACATCCCGGACAATTTTACGGTCGACGTGTCCGACTTGAAGATCAACGATTCGCTGCACGTTGCCGATCTGGCCAAGACCGCCAAGGTCAAGATCCTGACCACTCTGTCCGAAATGATCGCCAATTGCTCGCCGCCGACCAAGGAAGAAGAGATTGCCGCGCCGGTCCCGACCCCTGAAGAGGTCGCCGCCGCGGGTGACGCGACCAAGGCCGTGGCGGAAGAACAGGTCAAGGACAAGGCCGCGCCTGGCGCGGCCCCGGCCAAGGAAAAGGCCGAAGCCCCTAAAGCCGAGAAAAAATAGCAAGATTTTCTCGGCAAAATCCGATAAAATAGTAGTATGTCTGAATTTTCAGCTGAAGGCGGCGGTGTTCATCCCGGCAAACCGATAATCTGGCCTACCGGGAAATCCTCTTCGACCCCGGTTTCCAGCAGCCAGCAAACCCAAACCCCCGGCAGCGTCAAGAACGTACCGACCCAGACGGCGCCAACCCGGACCAGTGAAGCCGCGCCCGCCCAAACCGCGTCGGCGACCACCGGCACCGGCGCCCCGGCCAAAGGTGCTCCGACGGTCGCCCGGCCCCTGACCGTGGAGGATATCCGCTCCCACCTGCTGCAGCAGCAGATCGAACCGACCGATTTCAACACCAAGCTCGCCTCCTTGATGCTGCGCAACGGCGTCGAGATCTCCCGCACCAATTTTGTGAAGGTCCTGACCATGCTCCAGGGGACCGATAAGTCGCAGCCGATGCAGGAAGCGGCGCTGATGCTCCTGATGAAAGGGATCGATTCGCCCCAGGCCGTTAAGGTCCTGGGGCAATATTTTGCCGAGAACCCGGCGCTGGCCTCGCAATTCGCCGCGCTCAAGGAGGGGATGGGCAATCTTTCTTCCGCGCTGGGAGCGGGCAAGACGCTGCTTAATTCCACCCTGGTCGCCCAGCTGGCCTCGATCATTTCGCAATTCGACGAAACTTTCCAGACGATCTCGGAAAAATCGCTGAGCGGCGGCAAGAAGATCTTCAACCAGGCCAACACGATCAACGACGTGCGCGCCCTCAAAGCGCTCCTCCAGGGGATCCAGCAGAAATCAGCGTCGGCCGGCGGCGCGGAAGCCAAGGCGCTGGCCCAAACGATCAGCGAGCTGGGCGGCAAGCTCGACGGCATCCTGCAAAACCTGGTCGCCCAGGCGATCCTGTCGCAGGGCGGCCGGCAAGAGGTCAATTACCATTACCAGCAGATCCCCAACGTTATGACCACGCCGGAAAAGAACTTTGAGATCGTGATCCAGAAAGAGGGGGAAGGCAAGGGGTCGCCCGTCGACCCGCGCAACACCCAGGTCGTGATGGCGATGGACACCCAGAACATGGGGAAAATGGTCATCACCATGATCGTTAAAGACAACAAGGTCTACATTATTTTCATTTTCAACGAAAAAGAGTACGGCGAAGAAGGCCGTTCGATGATCGCCAAAGAGTACGGCATGTTCCAGGATAAACTGGCCAACAAGAACTACCAGATCACCGGTTATCAGGTGAAGGTCGACCCGGCGATGTGCAACGTCAAACCGTACCTGATCCCGATGCTGCCGCAGCTGGAGAGCATCCTGAAGAGGATCGACCTTGAAGCTTAAGAAGGAGCAACCGCATGGCTGAAGAACGGATCATGGGCCCCGGCGAAGAGTTGCCGGACGATCAGGCTAAGACAAAGCCGTCGCGCAAGACCGCGGTGGCGATCCGCTATGACGTCGACAAGGACAAGGCGCCGCTGGTGATCGCTTCCGGCCGGGGGGTAGTGGCCGACGAGATCTTGCGCATCGCCGATGAGAACAAGATCCCGATGTACGAGGACCCGGAACTGGCGGGGTTGCTCGCCAAACTGGAACTCGATGTGGAGATCCCGCCGGAGCTTTATACCCTGGTCGCGGAGGTCTTATTTTTTGTCTACAAGCTGGACCGGATGGCGGCCAAGCGGGAACAGATGGTCGCCAAGATCCGCGAAACCGAAAAAGAGACCCGCCGCCCTTAGAGCGCTTCTTTGATCGTCAGCTGCTGCAGGGCCACCGGTTCGACCGGCCGGTCGCGCTGGTCCCTTTTGACCCGGGTGATCGCTTCCACGACTTCCTGTCCCTCTATGACCTGGCCGAAGATCGTGTGATTGCCGTTCAGCCACTCGGTCGGCCCCACGGTGATAAAGAACTGGGAACCGTTGGTGCCCGGGCCGGAGTTCGCCATGGCCAAACGGCCGGGGCGGTCAAAACGGAGGTCGGGAGCGATCTCGTCGGCAAATTTGTAGCCCGGTCCGCCGATCCCCAAGCCGAGCGGGTCGCCGCCCTGGACCATGAAATCAGGGATGACCCGGTGAAAGATCGTCCCGTCGTAAAGCGGCTTTTTGACATTTTCCCCGGTGCGCGGATCGGTCCACTCTTTTTCCCCTTTGGCCAGCTCAACGAAGTTGGCGACGGTCTCCGGCGCCTGCCGCGGGTAGAGCAGGCAGGTGATCTGGCCTTGACTGGTCGTGAAGACGGCGTACAGTTTTTCCGGCATTTTTGGTTTACCTCCCATGGCGATGATCGGGCCGGTCAGGACGAGCAGCGCGGCGGCGCACAGTAAAGCTTTTTTCGTCATTATTCCACTTTGTAGGTCAGCGTGACGTTGCCGCGGACCTCCAGCAGGCCGGGGTTGACCGGCGTTTCGCCGGCCCCGCCGGCGCCGCCCAGGGCGCGCAGGCCGGCGTAATCGTTACCCGCCGGCAGCACCGCGCCGCTTTCAATGATGTTCCTGATCCGTTTCAGCTTCAGCCCGGCGGCGGCGGCGACCGCCTGCGCTTTGGCGGCCGCGTCCTTGACCGCCTTGTCGAGCGCCTGCCGCTTGAATTCCTCGTCGTTCTTCCGGGCGAACTGGATGCCGCGCACGCTGTTGGCCCCGGCGCCGATGCTGGCGTCGATCACGCGGGAGACTTTGGCCATGTCCTCGACCGTGACGCTCAGTTCATTGGTGCAGCGGTAGCCGACCAGTTTCGGCGGCTGGTTCTGTTCGTATTTGGTCTCCGGCCAGATATAGTAGCCGGCGGTCTGGACCTTATCGCTCGCGATCCCCAGCTTGACGATGGCGGCCGCGATCCGGCCCATGGTCGCTGCGTTGTCGCTTTGGGCTTCCTGCGCGGTCTTCTTGACCACTTCCACCGCCAGTTTAACGTAGGCCGTGTCGGGCGCGACCTGGACGACGCCGGTGCCGGTCACCGACAGGGTCTGATCGTCAGGCGCTAAAGCCGCGGCAGCGGTGAGGCACAAACAGCAACCGATAGCGACGAGGACGATCTTTTTCATTTTCTTTCCCTCCTGACAAGACCAGAAGTATAGTATAATTTTCCCATGAAAGCAATTTCCGTGCGGGAGGCCCGGGAGTTCGACCGCCGCGCGCAGGAACAGTACGGGATCCCGTCGCTGCTGCTGATGGAGAATGCCGGCCGGAGCGTGGCGGCAGAAGCCGTTAAGCTGCTGGGGCAGGGGAGCCAAGCGGTGGTGGTGTGCGGTATCGGCAACAACGGCGGCGACGGCCTGGTCGCCGCCCGGCATTTATTGAACGCCGGCAAAAGCGTGGCCGTACTAATTGTCGGCGATCAAACGAAAATGAAAAATGATGCCCGGACCAATCTGGCAATATTGCGGGCAATGGCGCCGGTGGACTGGACAAAGCAGCTGCCTGATGGCTGCGACCTGATCATTGACGCGCTCTTGGGGATCGGTTTAAACGCTCCGGTCGCCGGGGCTTATCTGGCAATGATCGAAGCGATCAACCGCGCGGGCAAGCCGGTCCTCTCGGTCGACGTCCCGTCCGGCTTGAACGCCGATACCGGCGAGATCCTGGGGGCGGCGGTCAGGGCGGACAAGACGGTGACCTTCGCGGCGGTGAAAAACGGCCTGCTGATTAACGCCGGACCGGCCTGTTGCGGAGCAGTGGTTGTCAGGGATATCGGCCTGGCCTATTGCTGACAAAAAATGGTATTATATTGGTCCAGGGTAGGATAATGAACAGAAAGATCGTTGTATTGTTGTTAATCTGTCTGTTGGGCGGCGGCGCCGTTTTGGCGCAGCCGTTGACGAAAAAAGAGATCGTCCGGCAGAAGAAAGAGCTGGCCAAGCTGGAAAAGGAAGTTAACCGGCTCCAGAACAAGCTCAAGGTCGCCAAGAATAAGCGGTTGCGGGTCGACATCCAGGACAAGCTCGATCTGGACCGGCAAAAGATCAAACAGATCAAGAATAAACTTTACCCCAAGAAAGCCAAGCCCCCGGTCAAGGCCGCCGTCCCCCCGGTCGCGCCGGGTTCGCTGGAAACTTTCGCTTCGCTCGAGGCGGGGCTTGAAGAGAGCGTTTCTTCGCTGGAAGCCGGCGAGACCGGCAAGATCAAGATCGGCGGCCTGCGGCACGAAGTGGGAGGGTACGGCGGATTTTTTGCCGGGACCACGGCGTTCTTCGGCGAACTGCGCGTTCCGTTCCGTTTCATTTTCGGGCCGGCGACCACCTCGTTAAGGTTGTCCGCCGGATTGGCCCAGAGCCGGGAGACCGACCGCCGCTTCCTGCCGGTGAACGGCGACCTGATGTTCAATTTTCCGCCCGGCTGGTTCACGGGGGTGGAGAACTACCTGGCGGTCGGCCTGAACTATGTGGCCATGACGACCGGCCGCAAAGCGGGAACGGTCGGCGGCCAAGTCTCTTACGGCATTGTCAGCGACGGCTTTGGCGGGATCGTTTTCGGCGAGCTCGGTTACGCCATTTTACGGACCGGTTTTTCCCCCAGTCACAAGGGGGCGTCGGTCCTGGTCGGCTACCGCAAGGCCCTGTTCTAAAATAGGCAGCAAAATAGGCAAAATGCCCATTGACAAAAACGACCAGACTGCTACAATTTCAGCAAAAGGAGGTGAAAAATATAATGAAGAAATTTATTGCTATGTTAGTGGTTATCGCTTTCGTGCTCGGTCTCGGGATCACGGCTGACGCAGCTACGGCGAAGAAGGTTGTGGCCAAGAAGAAAGTCGCCAAGAAGAAAGTTGCGAAGAAAGTCGTGAAGAAACCGGTGAAAAAGGCTATGCCTGCGCCGGCTCCCGTTGCACCGGCTCCGCCACCGCCACCGCCAGTAGCGCCCGCCCCGGCTCCAGTTGTGGCTCCGGCCAACGCTGGTCTGTTCGGGATGGGGATGAACACCTTGTTAACCGGTTCGTATATCAATACCGGCAAGGGTTCGATCTCCGGTTCCATCGGTGCGATGTACAGCTTGGTGTTGGATGACTTCGTGGGCCTCGGCTCAATGGTTGGTCT
>Ga0265297_10001775_pt1 | contig 47905 bp, 52 predicted proteins | sample Munlanlwell13791_FD_192502 | JGI IMG/M metagenome (GOLD analysis project Ga0265297, IMG submission 192502) | Leachate microbial communities from a municipal landfill in Southern Ontario, Canada - Leachate well 137-91 | ecosystem: Engineered > Solid waste > Landfill > Unclassified | place...
ATCTGCCCGAACCAGGCAAGGTTGAACCAGATCTGAAGGTCAAAAAATTCCCTGTTGGAGAACCTTTTAGACACTTCCGCAATTTCTTCTATCGTCACGAACCTGCCCCTTTTAAGCAGCAGATCGGCATACCTGGGATAGGGCTTTACCATGGTGTCCCAGTTGGCCATGAAAAAATTCTTAAGGATAAAGACCTTCTCGTCCGGGTTAAGGTCCTGAGGCTGCCTGATAGACAGTTCAAGGTATTTGTCCCTGGCATTTCCTGCCGTATAGTCCTCTATCTGCGCCAGCAGCGAAGGGACGACATTGTAAGTGGACCTTATCTGCGGAAAGTCGTCAAGATAGGCGGCCATGTCAAAGTAGTCTTTTATCGCGTGGAGCCTTACCCACGGCAGCATGTACTCGCCCGTTACAAGGTCCTTATAGAACGGCTGGTGCATGTGCCAGACAAAGGCAACGGAAAGCTTGTTCCTCATAATTATAAAGGGATTATATCATTCCTTTACAATTTTCCAAAATCGTTCTCCACCATTTCAAGGGTCTTATACACTTCTTTTGCCCTAAAGATGACTTCGGAGGGAAGCCCTGCCAGTTTTGCCACCTGAATACCGTAGCTTTTGTCCGCCGGGCCGTCAACTATCCTGTGCAGAAAAATGATGCCGTCCCCGTCCTCTTTTACGGAGATGTTCATGTTCTTGATGCCCCTGTGTTTATCCGCAAGCGAAGTAAGTTCGTGGTAGTGGGTGGCAAAAAAGGTCTTTGCCCCTATTTTTTCGTGAATGTGCTCTGCCACGGCGCATGCTATCGACATCCCGTCGAATGTCGCTGTTCCTCTGCCTATTTCGTCCAGGATCACAAGACTGTCTTTTGTGGCGTTGTTTAAGATATTAGCGGTTTCCAGCATCTCCACCATGAAAGTGGATTGCCCCATGTAGAGATCGTCCAGGGCCCCTACTCTGGTAAAGATCCTGTCGGTCAAAGGGACAGAGGCGCTCTTTGCCGGGACAAAGCTTCCTATATGGGCAAGAAGCACGATCAGAGCCACCTGCCTCATGTAGGTCGATTTTCCCGCCATGTTGGGCCCTGTCAGCATTATGAAAGAGCCGTTCTCATCCATCACAGTGTCATTGGGAACAAAGAGATGATGGCCTATTGTGTTCTCCACCACGGGATGGCGGCCGGATATTATGTGTAGATGCGGCTCGCGAGCCGCATCTACGTGAATCGCCCCTACAATCACCGGACGTACGTAATTTTCGCCGGCCGCGGTTTCGGCCAGAGACAGCAGCGCGTCTGTCGTTGATATTGTGTCTGCGATGGCCTGAAGTTCCTTTATATGCCGGGCGGTCGCTTCTCTTATCCCGCAAAACAGTTCATATTCCATCTCAACAAGCCTTTCCTGGGCGTTGAGCACCAGGGCTTCTTTTTCTTTGAGTTCCGGTGTTATGAACCGTTCGCAATTAACCAGAGTCTGCTTTCTTATATAGTCCATCGGAACATATTTAAGGTTGGATGATGTGACTTCTATGTAATAGCCGAAGACCTTTGTGAACCCGACCTTTAGCGACTTTATCCCGGTCCTTTGTCTTTCTTTTTCTTCCAGGTCCGAGATCCATTTTTTGCCGCTGAAGCTTGCCTGCCTTATCTCGTCCAATTCAGCGCTAAAGCCGCTCTTGATCAGCCCCCCATCTTTTACCTGAAAAGGAGGATCGTCATTTATGGCGGACCCTATCAGCTCGGCAACTTCCTCAATAGCGTTAACTTCGGCGGTCTTTTTTAGGATGGGAGAAGTGCAGTTCTTCAGCAGTTCTTTAATGTCCGGCAGTTTGAGAAGAGATTCTTTAAGAGCTACGAGGTCCCTCGCATTCGCGCTCTTTCCGGCCGTCCTGCTGGAGAGCCTTTCTATGTCCCTGATGCCGCCCAGAGCCGCAAGCAGTCTTTGGCGCAGCACCGCTTCTTTTGACAACTCTTCCACGGCATCCAACCTTAGGTTTATCTCCTTTTCATCTTTCAGCGGATAAAGCAGCCAGAAGCGGAGCTTTCTTGCACCCATGGGGGTGGCGGTGCGGTCAAGTATGGAAAGCAGGCTGCCTTTGTATGATCTGTCCTTCATGGTCTCGACCAGTTCCAGGTTCTTTCTTGTTGGCGGATCTATGCTCATGAACCGGTCGGTGCTGTAGAGGGACAATCTGGTGATCTGGCCAAGCTCCGTCTTCTGTGTCTGTTCCAGATATTCGATTATCGAAGAAGAGGCGCAGAGCCCCTGTTCCTTTCCGGAAAAACCAAAACCCTCCAGAGAACTGACCCCGAAAAACCTTCGCAGTTTTTCTGACGCCAGCTGCGGGTCTGACAGGTCCTTTAGCGTGTATTTTGTGGCGATGATCTTCCTTGAGGAAAGAAGCGAGGCAAGTCCCGGATCATTTTCAAGGACTCCCGGTGCCAAAAGACACTCTGCAGGAGAGATCCTCTCGATCTCGTCAAAAAGCGTTTTTCTTGCGCTGTTTCCTTTTATGTCGAGGGACTTAAAGAGCCCGGTAGAGGCGTCCGCATAGGAAAGACCGATGCCGTCCTGCCCGAAAGAGACCGCCATTAGAAAATTATTGGTTTTTTCAAGGAGCATCGACTGGTCCGTGATCGTGCCGGGAGTAATGATCCTGGTTATCTGTCTATCTACGATCCCTTTTGCCTGCGACGGATCTTCCATCTGTTCACAGATAGCGACTTTGTATCCTTTTGAGACCAGTTTAGAGATATAGGGTTCAACGCTATGGTAAGGGACCCCGCACATCGGGAAGCGGTTCTCCCCTGTTCCCCTGCCTGTAAGTGTTATTTCCAGTTCGCGCGAAGCAAGTTCGGCGTCCTCTTCGAACATCTCGTAAAAGTCCCCCAGGCGGAACATCAGTATCGCGCCGTCTGTCTGAGATTTTATCTGACGGTACTGCTTCATCATCGGAGTGGGCTCTGGCATGGGGATGAATTACTTTCTTATCTGGACCTTTAATTTTGACTCAAGTGTTTCCATGACCTTGTTGTGCGCAAGGTTCACTTCTTCGTCGGTGAGGGTCCTTTCCTTTGAGCGGTAAAGGACAAAATAGGCAAGGCTCTTTTTGCCTTTGGACTCGAACCTGTCAAAGATCCCCGTAGTTTCCACGAGAGGCCCTCCGGACTGTTTTATTGTTTCGACTATGGTTTTGTGGGTAACGCCTGCGGGCACGAACATGGCCACATCCCGCCTTACCAGCGGATACTTTGGCGGTTGAACATAAACGGCCGTTTTTTTCTCTGTTTCGGGGAACTGCTCCAGGTCAAGTTCGAAAACATACACCGGCCTCGAAAGCCCGAAAGAGGCGCAGATCGCATCATTTACCTGCGACAGGAACCCGATCTTTTTTCCGCGCACAAAGATATCGGCGCTGGTACCGGGCTGGCTGTGAGGATCTGCCGACGGCTCAAATGACGCTCCTTCTATCTGCGCCGAGTCAAAGATGTTCTCTACAGCGCCCTTCAGAAATGAAAGGTCCTGCTCGAGCCTGTCCCCTCCATCAAGACCCTTCCAGACGCTGCCCGTAAGAAGTGCCGAAACCTTGTTGGCCTCTTGAGGGGCTCCCGAAGTCTTCTTAAAGACCCTCCCTATTTCAAATAAAGCAATATCCTGTTCCTGCCTGTTAAAATTAAATTCCGCCGCTTCCAGCAGCCCGGGCAGAAGAGAGGTCCTGAGATGTGTCATCTCTTCTACCAGAGGGTTGTCGATCTTTACCGCGTCCTCTATGGGCATCAGGGCCTTTTTGCAAAGTTTTTCTCCCACCATGCTGAAGGTCTTGGCCTCGTTAAAACCGCAGGAAAGGAGGGCCTGCCTCGCTCCGGACTCGCAGGCGTTCTTTCTGTCGTATAAAACCTCAAGTTCGTTCTTTTTTGAGGCCGCGACTGTCCTGACAGTTTCAGGGACCTTATCATATCCGTATATCCTTGCGGTCTCTTCTATGAGGTCTATCTCTCTTTCTATATCTCCTGCCCGGAATAAAGGCACCGTTACCTCAAGGCTATCGACCCTGTCGGCCACTCCAAAACCCAGCCTCTCAAGTATGAGCACGGCCTCAAGTTTGGGGATCTCTATGCCGAGCACTTTTTTTATCCTGTCCAGCCGCAGGGCAATCTTTTTGGGAGTTCTTGGGCAGGACATTATGTCGATGCTCCCTTTTGCGACCTGACCGCCGGACAGTTCCGCTATCAGGGCTGCCGCCCTGTCCAGATAGGAAGAGACGCCGTCCCAATCGACCCCTTTTTCAAACCTTGCGGAGGATTCGGTCCTCAGTTTGAGCCTTTTTGAAGTCTTATTGACCGCTGTCGGCTCAAAATAGGCGGATTCAAGAAGAATACTCTTTGTGACGGCCGAGACTTCGCTGCTCTTTCCTCCCATCACTCCCGCAACCGCCACGGGCTTTTCGCCGTCGCAGATAAGAAGGTCCTTGTCCGACAGTGTCCGCTGCGCAGCATCAAGCGTGGTAAGTTTTTCTCCGTTCTTTGCCCTGCGTACTATTATTTTTTTGTTGGCAAGGCGGTCAAGGTCAAAGGCATGCATCGGCTGGCCGGTCTCGAGCATTATGTAGTTGGTGGCGTCCACAATGTTGTTTATAGGCCTCATCCCGCTCTCAAGCAGCCTTTTTTGCAGCCAGTCCGGCGAAGGCTTGACATGCAGTCCTGTTATTACCCTTGCCATGTACCTGGGGCACAGGTCCGCGTCCTTTACTTCTACCGAGGCAAAGGAAGAAACTAAATGGGTGCTCTCGGCAAGGTCCGGCAGGTCCAGTTTAAGCGAAGTGTTAAAAACCGCGCACAATTCCCTGGCTATCCCGATGATACTGTGGCAATCCCCCCGGTTTGGAAGGATATCCGCTTCCAGCACCCCGCTGCTGTCCGCGCTGCACTCTATTCCGCAAAGCGAAAGTTTTGCCGCGGCTTCCTGCGCGGTCGCCTTCAGGTCCACAAGGTCTTTAAGCCAGCTATACGGAGCTTTCATTTTAGAACTGCCTCATTACACGCAGGTCGTTCTCAAAAAAGACCCGTATGTCATCTATCCCGTACTTTAGCATTGCGATCCTTTCTATTCCCACTCCAAAGGCAAAACCGCTTATCTGTTCGGGGTCGTATTTAACCGCCAAGAACACATTCGGGTCCACCATCCCGGATCCCAGTATCTCTATCCAGCCGGTATTTTTGCATATCCTGCACCCTGCACCCTCGCACACAAAGCATTCGACATCCACCTCGGCCGAAGGCTCCGTAAAAGGAAAATAGCTTGGGCGCAGCCTTACTTTTCTATTTTTTCCGAACAGCTCCCTGCAGAAAGCGGCAAGCGTCCCTTTAAGGTCAGCAAAAGTTATGTCCCTTCCGGCGGTAAGACCTTCTACCTGATGGAATACCGGAAGATGCGTAAGATCGGCGGCATCCCTTCTAAAAACCTTCCCGGGAAAGATCGCGGCAAAAGGCGGCTTGCTTTTTTCCATGTACCTGATCTGTACCGGAGAAGTGTGAGTTCTCAGCAGCAGGTTGTCCTTAATATAAAGCGTAGACCACATATCCCTTGACGGATGCCCGGCGGGTATATTAAGCGCTTCAAAATTGTAATGCTCGGTCTCTATTTCCGGGCCTTCGGCAACGCTGTAGCCCAGGCCCTTGAAAATAGCTATGACCTCTTCCATGGTCGTGGTCAAAATATTCTGTCTGCCTTTGGGGACCCTTTTGCCGGGAAGCGTATGGTCGAGGGCGGCTGCGGGAAGCAGGCCCCCTTTTGACAAAGATGTTTCTTTTTCTCCGACGGCTTCTTCAAGTTCCTGTTTAAGCTTGTTGAGCTCGGCGCCGGTCCCCTTTTTTTCTTCAGGCTTAAGGCCGGGGAGGTCCTTGAGGAGCGCGGCAAGTAAGCCTTTTCTGCCAAGATAAATGTTCTTTACTGCGGTTAATGCGGATAGATCAGCCGCGGAGCCTATCTGGTCCAGAGCCTCGGCCCTCAGTTTGCTTATTTTTTGATGCATCTTTGTCTTACCGCCTCATACAACAAGATCGAACAAGAAACTGCCGCGTTAAGCGATTCCGCTTTTCCTATGATAGGTATGGCCGCGGTCACATCGCAAAGGGCTTTTATTTCCTTTGAAATGCCGGAAGCCTCATTACCAATTATGATAGCAGATGGCAGGTTAAAATCAACTTTTGTGTAAAGCGTTTTGGCCTTTGCATCGGCCGCTATCAACCTTATGCTTTTTTGCTCTTTCAGCGTTCTCAGGAAAGGCGCAAGGCCGCAGCCGTTGACCACGGGGAGATGAAAAAGGGAGCCCCCGGTCGATCTTACGGTTTTAGGGTTGTAGATATCCGCGCTGCCTTCAGAAAATATGACGGCATCGGCTCCCGCGGCATCGGCAGACCTTATCATAGTTCCGGCATTTCCAGGGTCTCTTATATTGTCACCGATGATAATGAGAGGGACCTTTCCAAGAACAAGGTCTTCTGTTCTGATCTGTGGCTTTTCAACGACCGCCATTATACCTCCCGGGCTTCCCAGACCGGTTATTTTATTGAATATTCTTTCGTCAATATGGATTAGCTCAGCGCCGCTGTTGTGAAGTCCTTTAATGAGCGATTTATCGGTAAATAGAAGATATTTGATGGGCAGACCGCCCTTTACCGCCTCGTCAAGATTAAACCGACCTTCAACAAAGAACAATCCCTCTTTATCCCTGTTCTTCTTATCGTTCAGACCGGAGATCATCTTTATGACGGAGTTGTCCGTGCTCGTGACCGTCCTAGAGGTATAACTCATATATACGAATTATACCCCACAAACTGCCTGCCGGGATCGAACAAATCTTCAGAATTTGTCTTCAATGAACATTATTACGCTTTGCAGCATTTTGTACATTTCGTAACCGTCCCTATTGTTATATTCTTTAAGCATTTTTCTTAATGCCGGCAATGCGGATTTTGCTTCGGGTCCAAGTTCTCCAAGAACCATGGCGCAATACAGGCTTACGGGACCGTATCCGAAAGTATAATTGCCATATTGATGCCAACTGTTTGTCCGGTTATCGTTTGAGAGCTGAGAAACCATCAATGAGATCATAGTGCTGACATTGCCTTTCAACATCTCTTTGCTCTGATAATAAACATTTTTAAGCGCTGAAAGACTTCTGCATATCAGACCCGGGTTTACATCCTTGCTTTTGATACAATCTATCAAATAAGCGACATAGTTATCTGTCCTTGCCTGCTTCCCGACAGACTCTATCGCATCAATCACGGTTATTCTTAGATCGTTTGAGACATTCCGATCTCTAAGATCAAAGTTAATGAGAAAACTCAAATATTCAGATGACTGGCATTTCAAATATGTCAAAGCCTGAATAGAAAGCAATACAACTTCCGCATCATCACTTTTCAGCCTGGCTATCAGGTCGGGAACCGTATCCGCGACATTATTTATATTAAGGATTTTCAACGCTGCGCTAACCCCATCCTGGAGTGTCATTCCCCAGTCATGCTTCTGCGAGGTGTGTCCCGATGCCAGAACAAGGATAGGAAGGACCCTGGGATCGTTTTTTAGCTTGGCCAGTGCCTCTGCGGCATCTCCCGGCGCTTGCCAATATTCACCACCCATCATCCTGCGGAGAACATTCACAGAATATCTGTCTTTGAGATCTGCGATCATGTCCATTCCGCGTATAAGATTATATGTTTCCCCCTCGCTTGGTCCAGGAACTCTTCCTTTTGACAGATCTGATATCCCTTTTCTTGTCTTAAGGATCTGAGTAAATTCTTCCTGCCCCAGTGACACCAGGGCTTCAAGAACGGCGATCTCATAATCAAGACTGCTGTCCCTGTTCTGCCTGCTCCTTAAAGCGGCTATGATCTCTGGAGCTTTTTCCTTTGAGACTGAGCCGATATTTGCCAGAGCGGCTACGCACGCAGTTCTGCACAGGCAGTTCTCCTCAAATAATTGCCTGATGACCGAATAACACTCCTCTGAGTTCGGCGCTATTCTGCTCTGAGCTAAAACCGCGCTGCCGCGGATGCCATAATCATCCGTATCAGGGTCTTTGATGAGTTTGAGCAATATCGGGACTACAGGTAGAGAAGACTCTCCACCTATGAGCCCCAGAGCTTCAATCGGCCTCATGATCTCTTCCCCCTCAACGCGCTGAACTTTGCTTCTGGCGATCAGCTCCTCCAGCTTGAATATGATGCGCGGCGCGGCGCTTTGGGCTTGTGCGCCCATTTTGCCCAAAATAGATATGGCGGCACCTGACATATAGTTGCTTACGCTTCCGATTTTTTCAATAAGCGCGGGAATAGCTTCTGCAGGTGTGTTGCCGATGAAATTGATCAGGCGCATACATTCAGACCTGATGTTAATGTTCTCATGTTTTAGTCCTTTAACCAGGAAAGGAACAGCTGCTTGCCCCATTCTAATCAGCTCACTGTTGGCAGAGCGTATTACTTCCGGATCTTTGTCGGTAAGTTGTTCGATAAGTTTCATTATCATAGTTTCATCGATGGCTGGACTATCAGCAGTTCTCTGCGCTATAAGCAGAGGCCTGTCAGAATCAAATGCCTCCTTCGGCTTTCGGATGGGGGTTCCTGATACCGGCTCGAGCCTCGCGCTTCTTATAAGCACTCCGTTTGTTTCTATTACCATGTATATTCTCCTTTCGTGTTCTGTACCGTTTCTATCGACGGGATTTATGCTGAATTTCACTTTTTCCTGCCCGCGATTTCGTTGTATAATAAAAAAACAGAATAAACCGCAGAAGGAGAAAGAAGTTGGGAACAGGAAAAAAGCCGGGGTCTTTGATCGAAGCAGAGCTCAAGAACTTTAAAGTGCGCAGGCCGGATGTGCTTAGCAGCCTGCAGCAGGTGGAACTCTTAGAAGAAAAAACGGTCCTCAAACTGCATCCGAAGGCAAAAAGCGATCTTAAGGAGATAGCCGACAACGGACTTCTCTCCTATAAAAAGAACGGGGCTGCAAAAAAGTATCCTCCTTTCAAGGTCGGGATACTCTTTTCCGGAGGGCCCGCATCCGGAGGCCACAATATTATTGCCGGACTGTACGATGCTCTTAAGGAACTTAACGGCGAAAGCCAGGTCATCGGCATCATGAACGGGGCCGACGGGCTTATCAAGGCCGATGCAAAGGTCCTGACAGTGCAGGACATAGACAGCATCAGGAATCAGGGCGGCTTTTATCTTCTGGGAACCTCCAGGACCAAGGTTGAGAAAAAAGAAAGCTTTGATGCGTGCCTGTCCACGATAAAGAAGTTGGAGCTTGACGGCCTTTTGGTGGCCGGGGGTGACGATTCCAATACAAACGCCGCCCATCTGGCAGCCAGGGTCAAGAAAGAAGGGCTTAACTGCTCTGTGATAGGGATCCCAAAAACTATAGACGGGGACCTTGCCTACCCTCCGTATCTTGAGACCTCTTTCGGCTTTTATACGGCAGCCAGGACCTACAGCGAAATGGTGGGCAATATCTGCCGGGACCTTCCCTCCAGCAGAAAGATCTGGCATTTCGTAAAGTTGATGGGCAGATCGGCCAGCTGGATAACCCTTGAGACCGCCTTCCAGACCCAGCCTAACATCGCTCTGATAGGCGAAGAAATAAAAGAAAAGGGGCTTACTATCTCGGAGATCATTGACGAGATCTGTGAAGTGGTCTTAAAAAGACACAAAGCCGGGAAAAAATACGGGATAGTTCTGATACCCGAAGGGATCGTCGAATTCATACCGGAGATAAAGGGCCTTATCAAGAAAGTGAACGCGGCCATAGTAAAGATAGGCAACGACGAGTTCATGAAGATGTGCCTCCAGGCAAGGAGAGAAGTTATCCTGGTGGAACTGGACGAGTCCACACAGAGGCTTTTTGCCTCGCTCCCGCAGGAAGTGCAGAACGGCCTCTTGTGCGGGCTGGACCCTCACGGCAATGTGCAGGTGTCTCAGATCGCCTCGGAGGTGCTTATAATGGACCTGGTTTGCCAGAAGTTGGAAAAACAGGGCATAAAGCTTACCACTCAGACGCATTTTTACGGCTATGACGGCAGATGCGGCTATCCCACCGTGTTTGACGCCACCTACACCTATAACCTTGGCCGCGCGGCCTCTCTGCTGGTTGCATCCAAAAAGAGCGGCTATCTTGTCAGCCTAAATAACCTTTCGGCCGATGTCTCGGAATGGAAAGCTCTGGCACTTCCGCTTGCCGGCATGATGTCCGTAGAAGAAAGAAAGGGAAAGGAAAGCCTTGTCATTTCCAAGTACCTGGTTGACCTTAGATCGAAAGCCTTTTTGGAGTTCAGTTCTCTCAGGGAAAAGTGGGCTCTTGAGGACTCTTATCTGTGCCCCGGACCCATCCAGTACTGGGGGCCAAAAGAGCTGGTGGAGGCCAAGTCCGTCACCATGCAGCTTAACTGCTGACCAGCTGCTCGAACTCTGATCCCGTAAGGATATTCACGCCGAGCTTTACGGCCCTGTCGTATTTTGACCCGGGATCATCTCCGGCAACAACATAATCCGTCTTTTTGCTGACCGAAGATGAAGTTTTTCCTCCATGAAGCTTCACAAGCTCTTCGGCATTCTCCCTTGACATCTGCTGCAGCGCCCCCGTAAATACGAAAGTCTTTCCCGCCAACTTTCTGTCCTTTTTCTGCTTATGAGAAGACTTCGGGTCCAGCCCCGCCTTCTTCAGTTTCATGATCAGGTGATGATTATTCTTATCCTTGAAAAACATTACGATGGACCTTGCGATCTTAGGGCCTATGCCGCTTATCCCGGTAAAAGAATCATCACCCGCCTGCCGAAGCGAAGCAATGTCATCGAAATTTTCGGCAAGCAGTTCGGCGGCTTTGCGCCCGACATTTGGCAGCCCCAGACCGTAGATCAGTCTTGAAAGGTCTTTTGATCTGCTAGATTCTATGGCGGTAATGATGTTCTCCGCCGATTTATCCGCTTTTCTTTCGAGCCTCAGCAGATCACTCTTTTTGAGATAGTAAAGATCCGCGACATCACTGACAAGAGCTCTGTCAACAAGCTCACCCGCCAGAACATCGCCTATTCCCTCTATGTCCATCGCCTGCCTGGAGGCAAAGTGCTTGATAGATTCCTTAAGTTTGGCGGGGCAGCTGCTATTGATGCATTTTAGAGCGGCTTCGTCCTCGTTCCTGAAAACATCACCTCCGCAGACCGGGCATTTATCCGGCATATGGAAGATCTTTTCTTTTCCGTTGCGTTTATCCTTCAGAACCCTGACGACTTGAGGGATCACATCTCCCGCCCGCTGGATGATGACATGATCCTTAATCCTTATGTCTTTCCTCTTTATTTCGTCTTCATTGTGCAGGGTGGAATTGCTGACGGTAACCCCTCCGACTTTAACCGGACTAAGATGCGCCACCGGGGTCAGTGTCCCTGTCCTTCCGACCTGGACCTTTATGTCTTCTACAACAGTTTCTTTCTGCTGCGGCGGGAACTTATAAGCAATGGCCCATCTGGGGCTTTTCATCGTTGAGCCGAGCCTCTTCTGCCGGCTAAAATCGTTCACTTTGACAACGATCCCGTCTATCTCATAATTCAGGTTCTCTCTTTTCTTCTCAAACTCGGCGCAGAACTCAATTGTTTTATCTATACCCTTTACCGCTTTTGTGTATGGATTTATCTTTATCCCCGCCTTTTTCAAATATTCCAGTGCCTCCATTTGAGTCATTGGAAATTTGACATTGGAAATTGGAAATTCTGCTCCGTACGCAAAAAAGTCAAGCGGCCGCTTTGCGGTTTCCGATGCGTCAAGCTGCCTTAGAGAGCCTGCGGCGGCGTTCCTTGGATTTGCAAAAACTGCCAGTCCTGCTTTTTCCCTTTCCTCGTTCAGCGCATAAAAATCCTTCAAAGGCAGGAACACTTCGCCCCTGATCTCTATATCAATTGGAAGTTCCAGTGTGTGGGGAATGCTTTTTATCGTCTTGATGTTCTCGGTTATATTCTCTCCGGTCTTTCCGTCGCCTCTTGTGGATGCGATGGCCAGATCTCCTTTTTCATAGATAAGGCTTACGGCAAGACCGTCCATTTTTAGCTCAACATCATATTCAACTTCCGGGGCAGAACCCAGACCTTTTTTGACCCTTGCATCAAACTCCCGCAATTCGTCAAAATTAAGGGCGTTATCAAGGCTTAGGAGCGGCTTTTTGTGGGCGACCGTGCTGAACTTTTGAGAAGGAGAAGCGCCGACTTTTTGCGTGGGAGAATCTTCCGTCACTAGGTCAGGGTGCTGGCGTTCAAGCTCTATCAGTTCCCTGATCAAAAGATCATACTCTCTGTCGCTGATACGGGGGTTGTCCAGTTCGTAGTAGAGGCGGTTATGCTCTTCTATCTGCCTGCGCAGCTCTTTTATTCTTTTCTTTGCTTCAGGCTTTTGCATGTTTTAAGAAAGCCTCCGAAAGCCTTCCTTTTTCGGCAAGCAGGGTCAGTTCCTCTCTTGTAAGGCAGGACGAGATATCCACTCCTCCGACCTTTGTGCGCCTGAGCTCGGATTCGTGAGCAAAGCAGCCCAGTTTTTTGCCGATATCCTCGCACAGGGTCCTTATGTAAGTCCCCTTTGAGCAGGACACCCTGATCCTTGCCTGCGGAAACTCTCCGTCCTCAAAAGAAAGCAGTTCCAGGCTATGGACAACTATTTTTCTAGGCTCCCTTTCTACAGTTATCCCTCTGCGCGCAAGTTCATAAAGATGCTCTCCCTTGTGCCTAACTGCCGATACCATGGGAGGGACCTGTTGGAGAGACCCCACAAAGGAGGACAGCGCCTGCCTGAGTTCGCCCTCATTGATCTTTACGGGTTCTTTTCCCGTGATGTTGCCCATTGGATCGCCGGAGTCCGTAGAGATGCCAAAAGTGATCTGAGCCTCGTACTCCTTGTCGCAGGCCATCAGCCTGGAAACAAGCGAGCAGCTCTTTCCCACGCAGATGAGCAGCACCCCCGTTGCCCAGGGGTCCAGAGTTCCGGCATGCCCCACCCTCCTGACACCCGTAAGGCGCCTTATGAATTCAACCGCTTTAAACGAGGTGATGCCCTTTGGTTTATCTAGCGCAATGATGCCGTCCATATGGCTTCTGTTGTTCCTATCGCTTTTTTCTTTGCTTCATCAAGGGGCCCGTCCAGCACGGCTCCGGAGGCCCTTTTGTGGCCTCCGCCGCCAAGAGCTTTTGCTATCTGCTGTATATCAAAGGTCTTTGACCTGAAGTTGATCTTGACCCTGCCGTCCTGCGTCTGTCTCAAAAAGACGGCGATCTCCACATCCCTGATAGATCTCAAGTAATCCACTATGCCCTGCATCTCCTGCGAAACCACCCCGAAGGAGGCTATCTCCCTATCCGAAAGATAGGAGACCGCGATCTTTCCGCCGCAATAGCGCTCTATCCTGTTAAGAGATGCGGCAAGCGCTCTGAGTTCGCCTTCCGAGCGGCTGTCATACAGGCTGGTGGCTATTGCGCTGACATCTATGCCGCATTTTACAAGCTCCGCCGCTATGGCGAACACCCTCTCAGAAGTGTTGCTGAACCTGAAAGAGCCGGTGTCCGTGATCATTGCAACATAAACAGCCTGCGCTATCTGCTCATCAACTTCAACCCCCAGCTCCTTAATAAGGTCATAGACTATTTCGCCCGTTGAAGATATATTCCTGACCAGATTAAGGTCTCCAAAGAGAGTGTTGTCCTCATGATGGTCTATATTGATCAGCGTTCCTCCAAGGTCTTTTATCTTATGTCCGGCTTCTATCCTCTTAAGGTCCGCGCAGTCAAGGGCTATCACCGCGCCGAACCTTTTGCCGGTCTTTTCGGGGGATCTGAGCGTGTTTTGAGAGTTCTTTATAAAAGAATACATGGCTGGCACCGGGTCAGGTGAGTAAATGGTCGAAGTCTTTCCAAGCTTTTGCAGAGCGAGCGAAAGCGCGCAGGCAGAGCCTATGGTGTCCCCGTCCGGGTCCACATGCATGCAGATCAAAAAGTCGTCAAGCCCTTTTATTGCCTGGACAAGTTCTTTCATTTTGCGCTGTTCATCAGCGACCAAAGGCGGTTGGCCTTTTCGAGCACCGTGTCAAATTCAAAATACACTTCGGGCATCAGCCTTAACTTGAGCCTTGAGCAGAGCTTGATCTTGATAAAATTGCGCGCGCTCATGACCCCCTCTATGGCGCCCTTCTTTTCTTCTTCGCTGCCGAGCACGCTAAAATATACCCTTGCCGTCTTTAAGTCATTCGACACCTTGACCGAAGTGATCGTGATAAAACCTATCCTTGGGTCGTCCACTTCCCTGCGCAGGATGTCGCTGACCTCTATCTTTATCCTTTCCGCCACCCTATCCGATCTTGACATTTTTCTGTTTCCTTCTCATCTCGTACTGTTCTATTATGTCCCCCGGCACGACTTTTTCAAAGCCGTCGATCACGATACCGCACTCGCTGCCGGAGGCAACTTCTTTTACATCGTCCTTAAATCGCTTAAGGGAAGACAGCTTGCCTTCAAAAAGCATTTCCCCTACCCTTATCAGCCTTGCGGGGTTGTTCCTGTTCATGGCGCCGTCGCTGACAAAGCAGCCCGCGATAGTGCCGACCTTGGAGTACTTGAACAGCTGCCTTACCTCGGCATGTCCTGTAATTACCTCTTCGTATTCCGGCTCCAGCATGCCTACCATAGCCAGTTTAACATCGTCTATAACATTGTAGATTATGCTGTAAAGCCTGGCGTCCACGCCTTCCGATTCTGCCAGCTGCTTGGAATCCGCTTCAAAGTCAACATTAAAGCCGATTATGATGGCCTCCGAGGCTTTGGCCAGCATGATGTCGCTTTTTGAGATATTTCCGTTGCTGGAGAGCACTATGTGAGTCTTTATATTCTCTCCGGCCAGGTTTTCGAGTGACTTTACGATCGCTTCCACCGAGCCTTGAACATCCGCCTTGATTATCAGGTTCAGGGTCTTTAACTCGCCTGATTTGATCTTCTGCGAAAAATCCTCGAGTGAGAAAACCCTTGACTGGTGCTTGATTGCTGATTCATTTTCTCTGGCTTTTTCTGCAGCAAGTCTGGCTTCTTTATCGGACTTTGCCGCGTGGAAGGTGTCTCCCGATACAGGTACATCGGAGATGCCGAATATCTTTACCGGCATGGACGGCGGCGCTTTTGAGATCCTTTTCCCCCTGTCGTTTATCAGCGCCCTTACCTTTCCGTAGACCGAGCCGGAATAGAAGGCCTCTCCGACTTTTAGTGTGCCTCTCTGGACCAGAATGGTCGCAACGGGCCCCATGGATTTGTCCAGTGTGGCCTCGATCACCACTCCTCCGGCAAGACAGGACGGATTTGCCTTAAGCTCCAGCATTTCCGCCACCAAAAGTATCATCTCCAGCAGATGGTCTATTCCCGTTCCCTGCTTTGCGGATACCGGAACGGTGACCGTCTGGCCGCCCCAGTCCTCCGGAGCAAGGCCTACCTCGCTTAGCTGCTGTTTAACTCTGTCGATATTGGCGTCCGGTTTGTCTATCTTGTTGATCGCGACGATTATGGAAGAAGATGAGGCTTTGGCATGGTCAATAGCTTCTCTTGTCTGAGGCATGATGCCGTCGTCGGCAGCCACCACTATTATGACTATGTCCGTTATTTCGGCTCCCCTTGCTCTTAGGGCCGTAAAAGCCTCGTGCCCGGGAGTGTCAAGAAAAGTGATGGGCTTTCCTTTTATGTCCACCTGGTAGGCTCCAATGTGCTGGGTTATCCCGCCCGCCTCGGTGTCTATGACGTTAGATTTCCTGATAGCATCAAGCAGCTTAGTCTTGCCGTGGTCAACATGCCCCATGATGGTAACAACCGGGGGCCTTGATTTAAGTTTTGAAGGGTCCTCCTTTGTATCGAGAGGCCCTTTACTCTTCTGTTTTTCTTCTGCTTCCTTAAGTTCATAGCCGAGTTTTCCGGCAATTTCTGCGGCCATGGCAAAGTCTATCTGCTGGTTTATCGTGACCATAGCGCCCTTTAGCATCAGCTGCCTTATGAGTTCCGATACTTTTACCTTGAGCCTTTCTGCCAGGTCCTTTACCGTGATCTGGCCGGACGGGATAACGAGAATGTTCTTATCCTGCGCCTGCGGGGCGGCTTGAGGGGAGGATTCTTCGGTCTTAATCTCTTCTTTTTCCTCAACCTTGACCTGTAAGGGCTCCGTCGCCTTAGACGAAGATCCCGGTTGTTTTTCCTCGGCCTTAAAAAGGTCCCTGATTATCTTTGCAGATTCCTCATCAATAGAGGAAGCCTTGGTCTTGGCGGATATGCCCAGGTCCTTTAAGTTTGATAGCAGTTGTTTTGCGTCAACGCCCAGCTCCCGGGCCAGCGCGTCAACCTTTATCTTAGTCGGCTTCTTTGCCGCTGTTTCCTTCTTCTGAGGTTTTGTCATTGCTGCCTTTCTTGGGAGCCTTGGCAGGAGCCTTCTTCTTTGCCGCCTTCTTTTCCCCCTCTTGAGCCTTGGTCTCTGGCGATGTCTGCGGAGCTTCTTTTGCCCCGTAAGAAGAAAGTTTTTCCCCGGTCTCGCTCTGTATGTCAAGCTTCCATCCGGTCAATTTTGAGGCGAGCCTGACATTCTGCCCCTCTTTGCCTATGGCAAGAGAGAGCTGGCTTTCCGGCACCACCACCACGGCCGACAGCTCCTCCTTGTTCAACTCTATCTTGGAGGGCTTGGCGGGGCTCAGCGCCGCAGTGATATAGGCCTTTGGATCATCTTTCCATTCTATGATATCTATCCTCTCGTTGCCCAGTTCTCTTACAATGTTCTGTATCCTGGCGCCCATATGGCCCACGCAGGTGCCCACAACGCTGACATTGGGGTCGTTGGATTTGATCGCTATCTTGGTCCTTCGGCCTGCCTCGCGAACAACATTCTTTATCTCAAGGGTGGAATCCCCTATTTCCGGGACTTCCAGTTCAAAGAGTTTTTTAACAAGTCCGGGATTTGACCTTGACACCGTTATAACAGGCCCTTTGAGAGTTCTGCCCACCTCAACTATGAAAAGTTTTATCCTGTCCTTGGGCCTGTAATTTTCTGCCTGGGGAACTTCCGAAAAAGGCAGGACCGTTTCTATCCTTCCCAGATTGACAAGGTAACCGTTATATTCCCTCTGCTGGACAACGGCTGTTACGATATCTCCCTGCCGTTTACTATATTCCTCAAAAGAAACATCCTTTTCGGCTTCCCTTATCCTCTGGATGATCACCTGCTTGGCGGTTTGCGCCGCAACCCTGCCAAAATCGTCGGGGGTCACTTCCTGCAGGACTTCGTCGCCTTCTTTGGCAGCCTTGTCTATCTTTTTGGCGTCCTTAAGGGATATCTGCTGTTCCGGATCGGCAACCTCTTCCATCACGGTCTTTTTTGCAAAAACATGGACGGTCCCGTCATCTTCTATGGACACGGACAGGTTGTCGTGAAAGGTGAACTTTTTTTTGCATGCTGAAAGCAGAGCCGCTTCTATGGCCTTTACTATCGCTTCCTTGGGCAGAGATCTTTCGCGCTGGATAACATCCAGCATATTGGCAAAACCTTCTATCTTTCTCATTTTTGCGTTTACCTCTTAAAAAAACAAAAAGTGGGCATTTCCCACTATTTTCGGTCCGGTTTATCTATCTAAATGCTATCACATCACATCATAAATGGCAACACCCAAACAAAAGGGGCCCTTTCGGGCCCCCTGTTGCTTTAACCGTGTCCTTGACCCTTACATCATATCCCCGTAGCCGCCGCCCGGCATTCCTGCAGGCATTGCGGGAGCCTTTTCCTTTTCGGGGATCTCGGCTACCAGCGCCTCGGTCGTCAGCAGCATGGCCGCAATGCTTGCGGCGTTCTGCAGTGCCGACCTGGTCACCTTTAGCGGGTCCACTATCCCGGCCTTGAACATGTCGGTGAACTCATAGGTTTGGGCGTTAAAGCCGATGTTCTCGTTCTTTTCCGCCTTTATCTTTTCAACGATCACGGAGCCTTCCTGTCCGGCATTGTTGACAATCTGTCTTAGAGGCTCTTCAAGAGCCTTCTTTACTATCGAGACGCCGATCTTCTCGTCGCCGGAAGATTTCTTTTCCAGCTCGGAAACGCTTGAGATGGCATGGACCAGGGAACAGCCGCCTCCTGCGATTATGCCTTCTTCGACCGCAGCCCTTGTGGCCGAAAGCGCGTCCTCTATCCTGTGCTTCTTCTCTTTAAGTTCGGTTTCTGTAGGAGCGCCTGCCTTTACTACGGCAACGCCTCCTGAGAGTTTGGCCAGCCTTTCCTGCAGCTTTTCCTTGTCATAGGAGGAATCGCTCATCTCGATCTCTTTCTTGATCTGGCCGATCCTTTCCTTGACAGCGGTTTTTCTGCCCCCGTCCTCGGTGATTATCGTTGTCTTTTCCTTTTCAACGATGACCTTTTTGGCCTTGCCGAACATGGACTCATTTACATTCTCGAGAGTTGCGCCCTTGTCTTCCGAAAGGACCTCTCCTCCTGTAAGTATGGCTATGTCCTCGAGCATGGCTTTTCTTCTGTCTCCAAAGCCGGGAGCCTTTACCGCCACGCAGTTAAGAGTGCCCCTCAGTTTGTTGACGACTATTGTCGCCAGCGCTTCTCCCTCGATCTCATCTGCGAGGATAAGAAGAGGCTTGCTTGCCTGCACCACTTTTTCAAGGGTGGGCAGCAGGTCTTTGATGGCGCTGATCTTTTTGTCCGTAATAAGGATGTAGGCGTCCTCTATCACGCTCTCCATGCGGTCGCGGTCGGTAACCATGTAGGGAGAAGCATATCCTTTGTCAAACTGCATGCCTTCGACCACTTCAAGCGTGGTCTCGATACCTTTGCTCTCCTCAACCGTGATAACACCGTCCTTGCCAACTTTTTCCATGGCATCGGCAATAAGGTTCCCTATTTCGGAATCGTTATTTGCCGAGATCGCGGCGACCTGGGCTATTGCCTCTTTGGTCTCCACCGGCCTGCTGAGCTTTTTCAACTGGCCTACCGCTGTTTCCACCGCTTTCTGAATGCCTCTCTTTATGGCCATGGCGTTGGCGCCCGACACAACATTCTTTAGCCCTGCCAAAAAGATCGCCTGTCCCAGTACTGTTGCAGTTGTTGTTCCGTCGCCTGCTATGTCATTGGTTTTGCTGGCGACTTCCTTTAGGAGCTGCGCCCCCATGTTCTCGAAGGGGTCCTCAAGGTCAATCTCCTTTGCGATGGTCACCCCGTCATTTGTTATGGTCGGGGATCCCCACTTTTTCTCAAGCACCACATTCTTGCCCCTTGGCCCCAGCGTGGCCTTTACCGCATTGGCGACCTTGCTGACGCCCTTTTCCAACGCTCTCCAGGCGTCGTCATTAAAAACTATTTGTTTTGCAGCCATCTTTTTCGCCTCCTTTTCTTAGTTCTTTACAGCCAGGATATCGCGCTCCTGGAGTATGATGAACTCTTCGCCGTCTAATTTGATCTCTGTCCCGCCGTACTTAGCATAGATGACCTTGTCGCCTATCTTAAGCTCCAGCGGCACCTTCTGGCCGTTGTCGAGCACTCTGCCGGAACCCACCGCGATAACCGTGCCTATCTGCGGTTTTTCCTTGGCAGTGTCGGGAAGCACTATCCCGCTCTGGGTTCTTTCTTCCCCCGGCTCCTGCTTTACCACGACCCTGTCCCCCAGCGGCTTTATGTTCTTTGCCATACAAGCCCTCCTTTCATTTTGTATTTCAAGACAAATTATAACAGTGCGTTAGCACTCTGTCAAGTGGAGTGCTAACGTGTTACTGATCGTTCCATCCTACCCGAACCTAAAGGTTCGGCTCCGGTACATAAGACCCGAACATGAATGTTCGGCTTCGGTTTTGCTTTTCCATGGAGCCGACCTGCCCGCCATCCCGCCGAGCCGGGAAGGCTTGGCAGGCGGGCGCTTTAGCGTCGGGTCGCCTGCATCTACCCGAACCTAAAGGTTCGGCTCCGGTTTTGCTTTCCCATGGAGCCGACCTTTTAAGGTCGGGTATCTGCTCATCACCCCTCGCAATGTCTTTCCGGGAATTTCTATGTATTTCTATTGTATTTCCTTTATATGTTATACTTCTAATAATGAAAAAGTATGTTATTGGGGTCGATCTCGGCGGCACAAAGATATCGACAGCGGTTGCTCTCCCTGGCGGGAAAATGCTTTATGAAAAGACGATCCCGACCATGGCCGGCCAGGGACCGAAAAAGGTTATAGCAAGGATAAAAGCCTCGATAATAGAAGCGGCCCAAAAAGCCTCTATAAAGATGAAAGATGTGTCCGCTATAGGGATAGGTGTGCCGGGACCTATAATCCCCAACAAGGGCATTGTAAAGAACCCTCCCAATCTTAAAGGCTGGAAAAGGGTCCCTTTGAGGCACATCCTCTCCGGGGCTTTTTCAAAAAAAGTGTTCCTCGAAAATGACGCCAACTGCGCTGCTCTGGCCGAATTAAAGTTCGGCGCCGGAAAAAAATTCAGGAACTTTGTTTATGTCACCGTCAGCACAGGCATAGGCGGAGGGATAATATTAGACAAAAAATTGTTCTCAGGCTCTACCGGCACCGCGGGAGAAGTGGGGCATATGACGCTGGAACTTGACGGACCGCGCTGCCCGTGCGGAAAAAGGGGCCATTTCGAAGGCCTTGCCTGCGGACCCTCCTTTGAAAAGAGAACAGGCCGCAACCCAAAGCTTACCGGAAAGCTTGCAGGAAAAGGCAACAGGCAGGCTATAAGGGACATAGAAGAACTCGGAAAACTTATAGGCATAGGTTTTTCGAACATTGTTAACATCCTTAACCCGGAAGCCATCATCGTGGGCGGAGGCCTGTCAAATCTGGGGGCTCCTTTTTTTGGCTCGATAAGAAAGACGGTGGCCTCCCAGGCGCTTGCACCCGTCAAAATACTGCCCGCAAAGTTAAAGAAGAACACCGGGGTTCTCGGAGCAATAGCGCTGTGCCTATAGCCGTCATAGATTACGGGTCTGGCAACTTAAGGAGTGTTCAGAAAGCTCTCGAAAGCCTCGGCTTTGAAGCGGTCATCACAGGCGACAGGGCAAAGATAGCCTCTTCCAGCGGTATCATCCTTCCCGGGGTCGGCGCCTTTGACAGCGCGGTCCTTGAGTTAAGGCAGAAAAAACTCGATTCTGTTATTATCGAACAAATAGGCTGTGATAAACCTTTCCTTGGGCTTTGCCTTGGCATGCAGCTCCTGCTGGAGAGCAGCGAAGAAGGAACGCAGAAGGGATTAGGGATCATCAAAGGGACGGTCAAAAAATTCTCTTTTGCAGGCTTGACCCTTGACCCTATGACCCCTATTAAGGTCCCCCAAATGGGATGGAATAACATTAAATTTGCAAAACACTCCTCCCCCATCATGAAAGGCGTTGCGGACGGCGCCATGATGTATTTTGTCCACTCCTATTACTGCGAGCCTGTGGAAAAAGCTGCGGTGCTTGCCACCACCGACTACGGCATTACTTTTGCATCTGCTATTGAAAAAGAGAACCTTTACGCCTTTCAGTTCCATCCGGAAAAAAGTTCTAAAGACGGACTAAAACTGCTTAAGAACTTTGGAGAATTATGCAAAAAGACTTCACGATAATCCCGGCTGTCGACATCCTTGACGGAAAATGCGTCCGGCTCGAAAAGGGGGACTTTTCCAAAGTAACCGTCTATTCTGACGAGCCTGTCAAGATGGCTCAAAAATGGCAGGACAAAGGATACAAATGGCTTCATGTTGTAGACCTTGACGGCGCAAAGACAGGGACACAGAAGAACCTTTTGATAGTAAAGGAGATCGCAAAAAAGATCTCTATCCCCATCGAGGTGAGCGGAGGATTGCGCAGCCTTGACAGGATAAAAGAACTATTTGACTGCGGAGTATCGCGGGTCATACTGGGCACCGTGGCATTTGAGAACCTCAGCCTGATAAAGACCATCTGCGACGCCTACGGCGACAAAGTGGCCATAGGAATAGATGCCAGAAAGGACATAGTCCTCAAAAAAGGCTGGCTTGAAAAGACCTCCCTCAAAGCTATTGACATAGCTAGACGGTTGGTGGATATAGGGGTAAAAAGGTTTGTTTATACGGACATCTCAAGGGACGGGATGATGAGCGGGCCGAATTATTCGGCCATAAAAAAGTTCGCGTCCTCGGTAACGGTGCCGGTGACCGCCTCCGGCGGTGTTACCACGGACCAGGACATAGAAAAACTTGCCAAGATAAAGAATGTGGATTCCTGCATTGTCGGAAGAGCCGTCTACGAAGGGAGGGTAACCCTTGTTTGAGATCTACAAAAGGCCGCAGTATCCGGAACTCATCAAACACATAATGATGAACTGGGCGGCACTGGGCCTTCCCGAAACGGACCTGACCAAGCTCACCTGCAAAATAGCCGCGGCCAGAAAATCGGGTTTTAACTCTCTTATGACCTTTATCATGAGCGCCGGAGGAAAGCCTCTTGTTGTTATCAAATGTCCCAGGTACGGCGAAAGCAAACCAGCCGCGGATTCGCTGAAGACCGAAGCAAAAGTCCTCAAAGCTCTATCAGCTACCTCCTTAAAAGATTCCGCCCCTCCCCTTTACTTGTTTGAGAGCATCAACGGACTTGCTGTCCTTGTCACCGGAGGAGTTGCCGGAGGGCCTTTTAACGAACTGCTTGACAGGGAAAATGACTCCGAAAAGCTGGACAGTCTTCTTTCACTTGGAATAAGACCGGCTTTTGAGCTTGCAGGTATAAAGGACGGCCGGTCTGTTGAGGTTGATGATACTTTTATTGAGGAACACATCAGAAAGCCGCTTGCTGCCGTTTGCGAATACTTTCCACAGCATATTGAGATGATAGAGGGCACCTGCAGTAAAGTTCTTGCTTTGTGCCCCAAAAGCGCTCTGCACCTCAAAGAATGCTTTGTGCACAACGATTTCAACCCGTGGAACCTGCTGGGCTCAGATAAAGACAGCGTCTGCGTCATAGACTGGGAGGATGCTGTTTATGACGGACTGCCGCTGATGGACTTTTTCAACTACTATATCGTGGCCCACAGGATACTGTTCATGGGGGAGACGCCCTATTCAAGGTCAAGGACAGCGGAACAAAAGACGAAAAGGGCGCAGGTCCTTCTTGAGAACTACAAAAAGAACCTGGGACTATACTGCAAGGCCTCAAACATACCTCCGGAACTGGAGGACCTCCTGTTCCTTGTGTTTGCGGCAGAGATCTCAGCGTTCTTTGTTAATGAAAAAAGAAAGTCCATCTCCTACGCGGAATCCTGGGTGAGCATCCTGCTGAACCTAAAGGCCTCGAATTGTTTTGAGAGCTATATCAGGAAAATGTCAGGGCTCTAAAGAGAACACATATACCCCTTGAGGAAAAGACCTCAGAAACCCTTCCGTTTTGAGACCTTCTATCTTTGAAGAAACAAAAAGATACACTTTTTTCATGTTGAGCTGACAAAACGCGTGATCTGCCGCCAGTTTGACGAACTCCGGAGACCTTTCGGATGCAAGCAGCACAAGATGCTTGTTCTTGTAATCTATTGAAGAGAAAGAGAACGCTCCTTTGTTTTTCCCGGAGTGCTCATCATAGACCACATAGAAGAGCGGCCTTTCAAAAAGCGGTTTTGGCCTTGCAAGGGATCCAAATAGGTCCTTTTCATTGCATCCAAGCGCCTTGGAGCAGAAGGCTATGTCCTGCGTTTTAATGTGCCTTATCTTCATTGCACCCCCAGCCCTGCCAGTTTCTTTAGAAGCTGCGCTTTTTGCAGATAATCCTTTCTGAGAATGGAAAAAACATGGGAATCATGATAGGCTCCGGCCCTGAACACATGCTGCCGCAAGGTCCCTTCCTGCTCTATTCCGAAGGGAGCGCACTTTTTATAAAGCCCTAAAGAAGCTTTGTTAAAATCATGGACATTGCCGCAAAGCTTGTTCATGTTAAGTTCTTTGAACACTAGGTCAAGCGTCAGACAAATGACCTCTATGGAAGCCCCCTTTGCCCTGTACCCTTCTTCCGCAATGGCCATATCGTTCATGAGGCTGCCGTTCTTCCAGTCTATAGAATGCAGATTAAGAAAGCCTATCGGGACCCCCGAGCGGGTCTCTATCATATACAGGAGCGCTGTCGGAAAGGAGTTTGCCTGTTGTTTTATGATTGAGCGCAGATAGACGGTCTGCTCGTTCTTTGAGTTGAGGACCGAGCCGTAAAGAAGCCGGCACAGCTCAGGGTCAAGGGTCCAGGGTATCAGGATCTCGATGTCCGCTTCGCAGGCGGGGCGCAGCCCCGCAAGACGGCCTTTTATCATTTTTTATATTCGTCCTTGAGCAGGCCAAGGACCGCTACATCGCAGTAAGAGCCGTTAACATAAAGATGTTGTCTCAGCACTGCTTCCTGGACAAATCCGAGCTTCTCGAAGATATTCAAGGATGCTTTATCAGAGTCTATTATATGCGTATATACCCTGTGCATGTTCTTTTCGTCAAAGAGCTGCTGCAGCATCAACTGCAGGGCCTCAATGATCGGATCATCCAAGGAGCCTTCCTTTTTGTCAAGATACAGCGCGATATTGCGGTCCTGGTCTTTTTCGTTATCGGTCACCATCAGGGCGATCAGAGCTGAACTCTTGTCCCTTACAAGATAACTTTTTGAGGTTGTGCGTTTAAAAAGGTCCTCGGCGGTAAGCGCGGGGTGGGTCAGCGCCAGGCCCAGATAAGGGCTTTGATACGCCCTGTCTTTTCTCCAGTCCTCGATCTCGGGCGCGTCTTTGGACTCAACCGGCACTACAGAACAGAGCTTTCCCTTTAACATTTGGAATAATTATATCACGGAAGGGGCCGGGTGGCCTTAAACTATGAGCTTATTATAGGTGTCGGTATCAGGAGCCTGACTTGCCTTTTGTACCGAAGCCGTGTTCTGAAGGTTTATTCCTGCTTTTCCTAAAACACTTTCCATTGCCGCAGCCACTCCGTTGAGGTCGGCATCCTTGGGAAGGGACCCAAGAGCTTCGACAAGCCGGTTCCTTATGCCTGGATCTGCGGCAGAGGCCTTAAGAGCGGTCTGGAGCCTCGCCATGGTTTCAATAGATGTTTTGCTGGGAGTAAGGTCCATAGAAGGCGTCTCTATCGTCAGAAGCCCATGGTCAAGCATCTTGCCAACAATATTGTTGATCTCTTTAAGCGCTCCTTCGACATCCTTATCCCCCAGGAAGTTGATCAGTTCTTTTGCCCTGCCCCTAATTGCCTCCGCTGCCGCCTCAGGGGTCCCTAAGTCGTCCTTTTTGTTGCCGCTTATCCCGTATATTGTCATATCCTTCTCCTTTAGGCCTGTCTTTGCGCCATCCTGTTCATTGCGTCAACTAATTGTATATCTTTTTTGGCAAAAGAGTCAATCTCCAAGGCAAGCGCCAGCATTGCGGATGAGATGGTATTCTCCTCTTTTTTGATGTCTAAAATTCCGGATTCAACTTTTGCATAGTATTGTTCAAGGGCATTCTTTATCTGCTCAAGTTTTAAATAATACTTTTCGAGCTCTGCTTTTTTCCTTTCCTCAAGTTCCTGTGACTGCTTTTCCAGTTCTTCAACAAGTATCGTATAAGCGTTACGCAGCTTCCCCATTGCGATAAGCAACAGCACAGACGAAGCCAGGCTGTTATCAGCTTTTTCATAAGAGGTTAAGCCAAGGGTGATCCTGCCGGCCTCTAGCTTAGCCAGGTTTTGTTTGGGTGCCTGGTCACAATAGGATAGGAGTTCAGAAAGAAGCTCAGGCTTTATCCCTATTCCTAATTTGATAATTTCTTTTGCAAAGCTCTTTGCGGCTAGCTGCACTTTATTGGACATCTCATTAAAGAGTATTCTATTCTTATCCCTGACATGTGCGCGTGAAGAGCTTTCAAGCCTTGAGTAGCTTAAAAAGAGACTTGCCTGCGCTTCGGCCGTTTCTTCGGCCTTCTGTTTCGGCATATGGCGCAGTGCGCGTTCCGTCAAAGGAGAATAGACCAGGACAGCTTTTCCAAAACCGATATATAGTTCCGCTATGAACTCGTCTGCCGAATGCCCGTTCATGCCGACAAGTTCAATGGTTCGGTTAATGCGGCCTTCAATATTTGACAGAAAACCGCCTATTCTGGTCTCGTCAAGCTGAGGCCAGATGGAATACAGCTCTTCTCCAAAAGTGCTGAACAGATCTTTTATCCATTCTCCATGCTCATGGAGCCTGCCGGTGGCAAATAGGAGCCTATCGATGTGTTCGCGAGTTTCTCTGCCCTCCTGTTTTGCCTTAACCAACTCCTCATAAGCGCTGTCCCATCTTATAAGCATGTGCTTAGTCTTTAAAGAGTGGAGTTTTGCTAACTCGGAAAGGAACTCTGCCGTAAATTGCGTGTCATTAAGCCGTGTCTGCCAGTTTGGATAAAGCTCCATTTTGGCGAGATATAGATCTATTGTTAATTTCGACAGCGCGCGGAATTCCTGGCGGGAGTCAGATCCGCGTTCAAGGCTGAGACGAAGCCTTTCGAAAGACTCGTTCCACGATGTTTTTATTGATTCATAAGAGGAGTTTGAAGCCTGTTTTTTCTGAAGCTCCAGCATTGCTTGAGTGATCAAACTATTAACCGACAATGTTATGCCGATCGTAAACATCCTATGCCCTCTACATATATATCTTTAACTGATAGACCGGATTTCACCAAAAAGAAGGTTTTGTCAAATCCTTATGGAGGTGCCTTTTCTGGCAATATCTAGGGCAATTTCGGAAGGATCGGCCTTTTGCGAGGCTTTTACGGCCTTGTCGCTGTTAAGAATGGCGTTCTCCACCATAGACATGTCTATCTGTGCCATGGCGGTGTTAATGCCGCTTACAGCCTCTCTAACGAGCGAGGCTCCAGCGCTGTCGCCGCCGGCTATCATCGAAACCCCCTGCCCCATTTGACGGAGGTCGTTCAAAATAGCCTGCATGTTCATCCTGGTTGAGGTTGAATTTTCGTGAGGCATAAGACTGGTTATGTGAAGCATATTGTTAAGACAGGTGTTTATCTGCTCAACGGCTTCAAGGACAGGCGCTGCTTTAGAAGCAGGAAGGTTTTGGGCCATTTCCATAATGCTCTGGGCCATCGCAGCCATAGGATTGATGTCGTCCCTGCCTTTTGAAAAGCTGCCCACGGCTTCGATCGCACTCATGCTAGGTCTCCTTTTGAATTGACGCTATAGCCAGTCTTGATCTTGCCAGCGGGTCCTCTTCCAGCTGAACAAGATATCTTGTAGTGTTTTTTCTGGAACGCTCGTTGTTCCTGTTGATATCCTCCACGAGCCTGAGCCATTTTTCCGTTTCATGGGCTTGCAGTTCTTTGTCAAGCCAGTATCCGTAAGGGCTCTGATAGTTGCTAAACAGGCCGGAGTAATCAAAAGTTCGGTATTCTTCCTCATCTTCAGTAAAAGGCCATAGCAATGGGCTAGAGACGGAAGCCCTTGCCCTTGACGCAATAACGGGACCCGCTGCCTCTTTTAGCATAGCAGCGACCCTGGGGTCTTCTTTTGCCAGAGCATTTAAATGCGCTGCTTCTTTTTGCAGATGTCCGTCCAGGCGTTTGATCAAGCCTTCTACCTGGACCACCCTTGGGTCTGAATCCGGAACTCCTTTTTTCTTAAGGGCCAGGAGCCCTGCCTGAAGGTCGGCTCTTAAATGAACCGTCTCTTCGAGCCTTTTCAGCGAAGAGCCGGCTCTTTCAACGGTACTGCCCGATACACCCTTATCCCTTTCAAGTTCTGACGAGAGCCGCTCTATATTTTCCGGAGCGGTTTTAAGAAGGACATCGAACGGCACCGTAGCGGCAGCGGACGAAGATTTATACGCCGCAACAGCCTCGCCGGCCCTGTCAAGAGCGGCCTTGGGACTGTAGAGCGGCTGCCGGTCCTCTACCTTAGTCAACCCGTACATATCAAGGAAGTTTATTGTCATTTTATATCCTCGAATCTATCAGTTTGAGTTTTTTGCCGATCCTTCTGTTCAACACACTGGCCATAAAGCTTCCCTTGTTGGCTTCGTAGTCTTTTATCCTTTTTTCTCTGGACTTGATACCCTCCAATTTCTTGACCAGCTTAACAAGATATACCAGTTCTTTTTCCTCGCCGTCAGAGAGCTTTTCCACCCCTTCTTTCTTTTCTCTAAGGTTCATCAGTTTAAAGACAGAGGATTCATAGACCGTGCTTTCTATCTCTGCTTTTATCTTTTTTATGTCGTCCTGACCCAGGGTTATACCCAACTCTCTCAGTTTGCCCTCAAGGCTGTTGAGCCTTTTGGATACCATCCTTATCCTTGCTTTGCTTTCGTCAACAAGGAGTACTCTTTCCATGTAAGCTTCTTTTATCAGGGCTATCAGTTTGACCCTGGCCAGGCCCAGGGCCTGGTCCTTTATTTCTTTGATCTCTCTGTCGTTAAGCCCCAGTTTTTTCAGTTTTGAGGTCACATTCCTCAGTTTGAAAGATGTCCTGAAAAATGTTGCCCAGGTAAAGTTGAGATACCTTTCGGTAAAGACCGCCCTTGCCTGGTCTATCAGAGAGCTCTTTTCCAGCTCTATGCGCGCGGTTTCGTCCTCTTCTTCCTGCTGCTTTCTTCTTCCGTCGCTTCCCATCTCGTGCTTTGCGTCGTTCTCCTTGCCTATCATGTTGATGACATTTTCAGGAAGTTCCTGCAGGCCCAGGTCCCATTTTTTGTCCTCCCAGGCCCTGGTCCACTTGGGCAAATCCACCCCCACCCTGTTGGCCAGTTCGATGAATTTCCCTATCTCTTCTTTGCCGAGCGCCGACTTGGAATTAAGCGCGTCCCTTGCAACATCCTTTTCGAACTCGTTAAGGACGACCGATCTTAAGATGTCCTCTGCCTCCGCCTTGGCCTTGTCGGTGGTCTTTTGAAGGTCGTAGCCTCCAAAAGAGTGCCCGCCGAGGGATTCGTTTAGGAACGCAAAATCCAGTATGCTGTTTATGCCTTTTTCGTTGATGGCCCACTCTATGGACTTCTGCGGAGTGGTGAGCCTTTTTAGAAAAGCGTCCTTGATAAGGAGCGCGAGCTCTTTTCTGGCCTGGCCCCTTACCAGGGTCTGGATATCATGGAACTCCTCGCCGGTCATGCCTTCTTTTTCCAGTTTTGCTCTTACTTCGTCTATCCTGCGCTTGATGGCGGCCCTGGCATCCGGATTGCCGTCGGCCATTATCAGTTTGGAGGACAGGCTGGCAAATTCGCTGATGCTCTGCTCCATCCCCTGCCCCGACTTGCCTTTTGCCCACTGCATTATCTTCTGCCTGGAAGAAACGCGCTTCATCCCGTTGATCTCTTCTTTGATGCCTTTGTTGTCGGAAGAAAGGAGTTCTTTGCTGTCATCGGAGCTGTCGTCCGAAGACCTCAGTTTTTCCTTGAGGCCTTTTATGTTGGTCTCTCCGCTCTTTAACTGGCTTACCACCCCCATGGTGCTAAGCGCGTTCAGGGACCTTGTCATGATGTTCTTTTCAAGATTGTCAACATCGGACATAAGGTCAAGCGACCTCTTTATCTCCTGCGTCTTTTCGGTCTGCGTGCCTTTGTTGAGGACATTCTGCAGATTTTGCGTGGCCCAGGTATTCCCTATCTGAGCCATCTCCTGCGAGCCGGCCTTGTCAACTATGCTCTGCATTGCTCAACCTCTTTCTTTAACAGTCCAAGCAACTGTGAAGCGCTTTCATTCTCGGGCTGAAAACTCTTTACGGTCTCAAGATGAGGGATAGCTTCGCTGTAGCGTTTTTCGGACACCAGGCAGTTGGCATAGAACAAATGTCTCATCACATTCCAGCACAGGTCGTTGCTGGGCAGCACGGGATGCTGTTTTTTGGGAAGAGAGACCGCCTTCTCCAGCAGGGCAAAGGCTTCCTGCAGCCTGCCCATAGAAAGGAGGGAGCCTGCTGCTATGCAGTAGCCTTCGGCGTTATCAGCGTTGCACTCTATCGCCAGCATAGCCTCGTGTGCGGCCTTTTTGTGGTCCTGAAAGCGGAATGCCGTCCAGGCCTTGCCCAGATGTGCTCCTTCCCGGATGTATTTTGAAAGACCATCGTTCGTATTACAGACGGCGATCACTTTGTTAAATGTCTCTTCCGCCTCAACAAACCTCTCAAGATCCAGGTATCTCATGCCCAGAAGGAGCAGGTATACGGGATCAGAAGGATTATTCTGCGACACTTTTTCAAAAAGGCGGGCCCTTTCCGAGTTCTTATGCTTCATCTTTTCTTCGGGCAGGTTCCTGCCCCAGTGGTAAAGCGAGATGCCGTCATATTTTTCCGCTTCCGGCATAGAGCCCGAAGGAGCGGTCACCTGTTCGTTAATAGGCCTGGTAAAGTGAAAGCCCTTGTTGTTCCTGAAGACCTTGTCCCTGTAATAGGAATTGTAAGCCTCTTTGGTGCCGTAGGGGCATTCTTTAACAACAACATGGACCGTATCGGCTGCCGTCCTGTCCAGACGGTAGCGGAGCTTTTCCAGGTCCTGCTCTTCGATAAGTTCGTCGGCATCGAACCAGGCTATCCAGTCCGAATCCGCACGGGCTATGGAATTGTTCCTGGCGGCAGAAAAATCGTTATTCCACTCATAGTCGAACACTTCCGCGCCCAGGGCTTTTGCCGTTTCTTTTGTGTCATCGGTAGAACCGGTATCAACAACAATGACCCTGTTGCAGCCTGCCACAAGCGACGGCAGTGTTTGCCTCAAGTTGTCCGCTTCGTTCTTAACTATCATGCAGACATTCAGGCTTGTCTTGAACATGTTACGCCTTTCATTTTGTTCAAAAACGCTTTGTCCAAAGCCTCTTTACTTCTCTTTGCGGCGGCTTCGAGCGAGGCCACCCTGGTCTCCAGCCTGGTTATAAGCAGCCCGGTTTTGTAGATCTTCGACTTTAGTTGTTCTGCTTCTTTTTTCATATGGAATAGGCCTCCGCGGCGCCTTCTGCCATCATGAGTTTTGTCTCGAGTTCGAGGCGGTTCTCTTTAAGCTTTTCTATCCTGGCAAGGCAGGCATCGATGGTCAGTTCCCTTATTTCGTTCTCGCTCATCTCTATCCCGAGTTCTTTGAGCTTAACTATGATCTGCTTGATGCCCCACTGCATAAAGGCCCTGGTGGCCTTTGAGGCCTTTACCATCTGCTGGTCGCCAAGGAACTCGCCGAGTTCCATCAAAAGGTAGCAGACAGCGTCCTTTTTGGCCTCGGTAAGGGCGCTCTTTAACTCGGCTACGGAGGCTCCCGCCTGCTCCAGCTGCATCTTTTTGATCGCTGCCTGAGACGCTTTTATCTCAACAATGAACTTGTTGCTGTTCTTAAAGCGTCCCGAAAGGATGTTTATATATTCGCCAAGCAGTGTGTCTTTGTCAGCCATCTTATGCCTCTTTCCCTGTCAGCGCCGCGCCGAGGTCTGCCAGCATTCCCTTAAGCCCCGCGGCCATTTTTAAAAGATCGTAGGCCTCTTTGTTGTCCCTGTGCTTTTCTTCGTCGCTTACCGCCTTTACGGTCTGCCCCTTGGCGGCTGCCGTTCTTCTGGTCCTGTTCTCGCTGCGCTCGGCATAGGAGGCGGTGCCGTCCGTTCTGACCGCCTTTGAGGACGATGCCGCCGGGGCTACCGAGGTGGAAAGGGTGACCTGGTCATAGCCATAGTGGCTGGAATTCTGTGCGTTCTGCGGCCTTACTGTATTTTGCTGCGCAGAAGCGGAGGACTGGACCCCCTGGTGGTGAGAAACTCCGTATATATTAGCCGCCATTAAATGACCCCCAATACGGTATTTGAATGGGATTTTGCTCTCTATGTATATATCGTCGGAGGGGTGCTTAAACTTGCATCAAATTTCAGGCTTCAGGCTGATGGCTAAAGGCAGGGAGGCTGAGGGTTATTTCTTTCTGCTCTTTGCCGCCATATTCTTGAGCTCCGCCTGGCGTGATCTCTGTCTTGCCTCGGCGGCCTGGTTAGCTGCCTGCATCTCGCCTCGCCTCTTTTCGGCATAAGCCTTGTCCCTCTGCTCCTCGGCCTCTTCCATGGCTTCTGTCTGCTTTTTGGCGGCTTTGTACTCAGCCTTGGCATTAGCATAGTTTCTCTGACTCTTCCACATCTGTATCATAGTCCACACATCCGTGGAGTTTTTGCTGTCCATATACTCGTACGAAGCAGCGTACCATTGATTCCATGTGCAAGAAGGCATTGATCTGTAGAAAGGGTTATTTTGTTCTTTGCCATTATAAAACACATAAGGTGATTCTATTTGATCTTTTCCTATCCCTTCTTTCACCATATTTACCTTATCCCCATTACCATAATAAGTGCCATAGGACGCATACAATTTACAAAAAAGACCATCTGCGCCGAGAGTGGGATTTGATGTCAGGGTTAATGTCTGGTGCAAGGCTTCAAGCTTGCTGGATATATGCATCCTGTTGGGGTCCAGTGCCGATGGGTCTTCAGTTTCAGGATCGTTATCGGCATCGGCACAGAGAACCTTTTTCAGGTCAGCATAAGCCGAGACAAACAACTCCAGAAAACTATATCTTTCCCCCTGGCTGTTTATATATACATAGCCACTGTGTGCAGCATCAGAGGAATTACCCCTATATATCATCTGTCTCATGGCATAGGTAACGGGATGAATATAACTGGTTAGTTGGCTTAGAATACCCATGTGAAAATCACTGATCCCCTTTTCCTTATTGTCCTTACTCCAGGAATTGCTGATGTCTACATACTGGCTATAATCTTCAAGCCCAAGGCCTCTGTAGTCCCATCCTCCGACCAGGTCAAAAATACCCGAAGAGATCATCAGGATGGAATAGACCATTTTTTGTGCAAAATTCACTGTTTTCAGCGATGATTTTGCCTTGTCAAGCATTCCGTCCGTTAAGTTATCTGTATCACCGATATAATCCGAATATTTGTATGAGGAGTTCCCAACCAAATAAGAGTATGGATTTGCATTTAATTCTTCCGATATCCAGGCTATTGAACCGTTCTCGCCTGCTTTTATGCTTGCCATGAACTCATCCAGTCCCGTCTCATAACGCACGGTATCATCCAGCAGAGAGGACGAAAGCCCAGTGTCGAAATCCTTCACAAACCTCCCGTTCGCGTCGTAAATCCCGTATTTTATTGTGCTGCCTGTTGTGTCAAATTGGCTGGCAAAATCGTGGTCAATGCCGGCCTCAGATCTTGACGGTATCTTAAAATATTCTGAAAAAGTCGGCATTGTCAGATACCTTCTTCCCCAATCATCGTCTTTCCACAACCCCATCATGAATTCTTCCGCAAAGTTTATATCGGTGGGATGAACGAGGGGAATCATTTCTGAAGGGTCCTCAAACTGGGTTATCAACGGCGTCATCGCATAATTTCCGGCGCTTTCAAAAGACGAGACATGGAGGCCTTGAACTTGCTCCGTGCTTTTTTTGTCGCTCAAAAGACTATCGCTTCTTATAAATGGTATGCCTGTTTGATTTCCGCCAAGGCTTATCAACCTCTGATAATGAGCGTGATCAGTAACGACGGGTTTTCTTAACACGGTATGGTCGTTTTCATCGTCAACCTGCACGGTAGAATTTCTTACAAGGTCCATAAAACCGAACGGGTCGGTGGGGTCCATATCGGGATTTCCACCGCTGCTGTAGCCGCTCAAACAGGTCCGGACATCTGCCCCGCTCATATTCTTATATTTAAACCCGTTGGCTACCTTGCTTTTCTCTTTTGCTTCGTCCAGGAGGTCTTTTCCTCTATAATCCCTCACACTTATATCTTTTCCGTCTTCTATCTCCATAGTCTGTTCTATTCCGTCCTCATCGGTGTAACTAACGGAATGGTTGCTGCTTTTTCCCATGTACTCGTACATCCATTTGAACATTTCGAAGAACTTAAGGCTGGTTTTTTCCCACTTATCGTACCCGGCTTCTCCATCCCTTGCTTCGAAGACATATTTTTTCCCGTCCCCCGCCCAAGCTTCCGGAATGTATTGTTTAACCGGAGGTGCTACAGATGTTCCCATAAGAGGGGCTTCGTAGGTGGGATATCTCTTTGCAAGAAAGAACATTCTCTAAATATACCTTTCTTCAGCCTATCATTCTGCCGGCTTCTTTATAAAGGTCCGTGATATAGGTGACATCGACCTTGAGGATGAACTGGATCGCCTGCGAATATGCCTGCACGTTAAAGTCGGCCCTGGCAATTGTACCGGCCAGATCAACGGAATTTGTAAAATCATAGGACTCTCCTCCCACCTGGACCTCTTCCCCATTGCCGGCTCCCGCGTTGGCGGCTGCCACGGCAAGGGAAAACATGGCATCATAAAAGCTTTTTAATCCCTCTTTAATAGGCGCTTTTACCTGAGGCGTTCCCGTTGTAGTTGAGGCGATAGACAGGTTGTTTATGTTGTTCGTTGCCACTTTTTACCTCCGGTGCCTTATTGGGGTCCCACAGATATTAATCGGGGTGTAGTGGACAAAACTTGCATTGGATAGAAGGCAAGAGCTGAAGTGCTCATTACTCAAGACTCAAACTCACACTACATACTTATCCTGATTCGAGTATTGTCCGCGCTATACTGGTCTTGAGCAATAGTGTGAGTCTTCTGTCTTGAGCGCTCACTACTCAAGACCTGCCTACAGCACCCAAAAAGAGAAACCCCCCTGTTTTACCAGGGGGGTCGGTTGCATTGTTTTCTTGGTTACAATGCGTCGCCTTACGCCCTTGCGGCGCCTTCCCTTGTCTGCGACACCTTACCAGTGTTCTTGATGCCTTCCTGAACCGCAGCCATCATCTGGTCTATCTTGAACTGCAGCTCAACAAGTCCGCCGGCCTGGATATCCTGTCCTATCCTGACCGCAACACCCGCTATCATAGTGACTTCCTCGTTCTCACCAGGGTTGCTAACAGCTTTGTTCAAAGCTGCCAGATCATTGCCTTCAGCCGCGTTGCCATTAACTCCAGTCCATTGCGATCCGTTCCATGTGTAGATATTTGTCCCTATCGCGCAATCGTTGACAGTAATATCTTTTCCGGCGGCAGCGGTTGCCAGATCTATCATGTTTTGCAATGCGCTTGCGTTTGCCGCATTAATGCTGTTCCCGAGGTCCGTTACTAATCCCATTCTACTCACCCCCTCTCTGTTCTGTTTTTGGATAAAGTCTCTGTTATTTTGTTTATGCTGTTATCGCTGACCTTTGACTGTGAACTCCCGAGATCGACATTGGAAACAGAGGACGGCTGCGTCAGTTCCCCTTTGATGGAGTTTATTATATCACTTACCTGTCTGGCCGCCGTGTTTATGTCCGCAACTTTTGTCATCTTTACCCCTCTATTTACCCTATCGCAGTACCGGGAGGAAAACTTGCGTTATTTTTAGAAGTACTTGGCCACCGCAAGCAGGGCCTCGGCTATCTTTTCGGCTGTTTCGGCCGTCATCGCTGCTATGTTGGTCAATGTATTGGTCATGTCCTGCAGTCCGGTCATGGCCTTGTTGTATTCGTCCCTGCTTATATGCCCGTCGCCGTCGGTGTCGTACTTGTTAAGATAGGCTATTATTTCCGGGTCTGTCGAGATCCCGGAAATAGGTATCTCCACATCGGTGTCTTCATAATCCGTGTTGCTGAAGGCATCGGTAAGGTCGGCCGCCGTCTGCTGATAATCGTCCATCACATCCATCGCGTCATTAACCGCCGACCCTGCCTGGTATATGCTTGACATGGCTTTTCCTCCTTATTTCTTCCCGGACTGGGCCTTGGCGGCCTCCAGGTTGGCTTCCGCCAGTTCTTTTTGAGCTTCCATTTCCCACTGCTTGTACAGGTTTTCGGAGGCACTTTCTATCTGTCCGCTCTGGAGCTCGCCCCTTTTTTGTATGAAATTCGTCGCAATCCCGCTCATTTGTTTTCTCCTATATGAACGCCGCTATCTGGATCCCTGCCTTAATAACGCCGAAGATACCGTTCCATTTGTTGGCTTCTCTATACACTTCGGCAGTTTTGAGCACTGCGTTTATCTCTCCCTTTTTTGCTTCGAGACCTTTGTCCTTGCACCTGGAAATGGTTCCGGCAAGTGCTTGAGTGCCGGATTCGTGATACCTGGAAGCGCTTTCAGCATCGCCGCTCTCAACAGCCGATGCCGAACTCCTGAACGAGTCCGCGGCGCTTCGGCATAACGCAGCCCCTTCCGGTGTTGAAGCCGAAGAGGCAAACTCATCGCATTTGTCGGCCAGGCTTCTTTGCTTATCGGCGGCCGCCCTTCTTGCGGCAAGGCTTGCAGAATTGCTCTCCGTAAGAGCGGCTTCTCCCGGCTGCCCAGGCCCACCTTTAACCACTGTTTTGCCCGGACCTCCCGGACGCAGACCAGTACCGCTTTTTGCAGGTCCTTGCGCCTGTCCTGCTGTTTTGCCTGCCTCAACCGCTCCAAGCCCCATTTTCTTCTCCTATCAGTCTATCGGCTCCATCCCAACAAAACTTGCGTGCTCAAAAGATAGAAAAGATCGCCTTGCCGATCGAGCCAAGCGCGCCAAAAAACGCATCCGATCGCGCATCATCCGCTATCTTTTCGGCCTTTTTGTGCATTGCCAAAAGAGTTTCGTTCTTTACATCATACATCTCGGCCATGGTGTCTCTGGTCTCGTCCTGAACAGCGTCATTTGTGTTTGCCAGCCTAACAGTTCCTTCTATTGACATATCAATTTCTCCTTATAAGGGCTATCAGAATGCTTTGATCCCGAATAGTTTAACAACTGATTGCAGGCCTTCCAATATCGCCTGATAAAGCTGCAGTTTCCACTGTTTTCTTTGCATATCTTTCTGTTCCTTTGTCCAGTGGATGCTTTCTTTTTCATTTCCGGACCGTGTTTTTTTAGTTATCACTCCGTTTGCATCTTTAATTTCAACAGAGTATTGGTCTTCTTTTCCTTCAGTAAGAGCTGTAAATTTACCGGCAACTTCTTCAAGGGTTTTGCCTGTGATCGGGGGACCCACAAGTTTTCTTTCGATCATTCCTTCGCTATACCTTTGGGCAGTATATGTATCTGTATTGCTGTCATATGTCACTTCCCATGTCTCTTTTGAATCCGGAGCATTTGCCTCATCCTCCCAATGGTAAAGAGTAATTGAGCCAAAATAAGTTGCCCGCTGTGCAGTCCCTACTATTGGAGATGCCTCCAAGACATATTTCCCGTCACTTGTATTCGCGTCAGCCTTATCAAGGTTGCTTCCCTTTTCCACAGTTAAAGTGATAGGAGCTGTTCTGTGTTGCGCGCTTAAAAATGCGATAAAGTCCTCGTGTTTATCGTTATCTTGATTTTTATTGTTTACCTTAAGATATTCATTATAAGAATTTATAACAGCCTGTGCATTGTTCCAAGCAGAATTAGCTGCTAAAAATGGATTTGTTGTGGCAGTTATATTTGCAGTAATTATGGCACCTGCATCAAAAGTCATTGTTTTCTCCTATACCTCCACACATACGATCCCGCCGGTTCTTGAACCCGCCGCCAGATGAAGCTCCTGAGGGTCCTGGACCTGAGATACTTGCTCGGCAGCCGCAGGTTTTACTCCCCCGGCTGCGGCCGGAAGTCCGCCGGAGGCCTCTTCGAACTTGCCAAAAACCTTTTCCGCCGCCAGGGCCAGTTTTGACATTTCCATTGCTGCTGCCATTTATTCTTCTTTCTTTTTGCTCACTCAGTGAGTGCTGGCAAATCTTGAGATCTCACCTTTGGTCAGGGCCCCGTCGCCATTTTTGTCAGCCTTAAGCAATTCGTCCTTAGTCAACTTACCATCCCCGTTATCTAGCTTGCGAAGCTTATCTGCCGCAATGCCATATTGCTTGCTCATATCATCGATGCTCATTCCTTCAGCAGGAAGGCCGTCTATTCCGACTTTTCCTATTACAGTTAGTGCTTCGGCAGATGCTTTGGCATCCGATTTCTTTGCTATCAGCTGTAATATTGTCGGAAGAAGGCCGCCAAGAATTCCCAGTGGATTCATTTGATTCTCCTTTACAGTTTAATATTGTGAGCCTTGCTGGAAGCCGCCTGCTTTATTGCAGGGGCCGTGGATGCCGCTTTTGGCGCCGCCTGTGCTGCTCCTACTTTTGCCGCTGCCATGAGAATCCCTCCTTTTTTTGTCCTCAATAGTTTATCGCGCCAAAGCCCTAAGAACTTGCATGGAATTTATGAATAAAGAATTTTTAGAATTCTTGGGCATGTTTATCCCGACGCTAAAGCGTCGGTTCCTTTGTGAAGCAGCCCCTGGAGCCGAACCTTCAGGTTCGGATAATTGTGAGTGCCCTCTTAGAGAATTTCCATGTATTTCAACGGTATTTCTATCATATTTCTCATGTTTGCTTTTCCGACATCTCTGCGTCATTTTCCAGCTCCTCTATGGCTTTAAGTATCTCGTTAATTACATCGTCGTCGCACCAGTCGGGGAAGTCTTTCTTGTCCATGCTATTTTCGCATCCTCTTTTTTATGACGCCAAGCCTGTGCAACAGGGCCATTATGTCCGAAAGAAAGTCAAAGTCGTGCTTTTTCTTTTTTTCGTCCTGAGGGTCCTTTTCCTCATCGCTTTTGACACCCCCAAGGTCGCCGGAGGTCTTTTCCTTAATGGAGTAAAGGGTGTCCTTTTTCTTGGCCTCGATAAAGAGGTCTTCGTTCATCCCGCCGTACACGGCCTCGCCTTTGGCCTGGGTTTTTACCTCGCTGGTCTTTTGCTGTGCGGAGGCCGCGGCCGAAGTGGTGGTCTGGACCTCTTTTTTGGCAGGAGCCGCTTCGCTCTCAAACCTTTCGGCCCTGGCAAAGAACTTTGAGTATTCCTGATGTTTTGACTGCTCGGCTTCAAACCTGGAAAAGGGATTCTCCCTGGTAGAAATGTTGTCCAGGTGGTCGTTAAGACCCCCTGAGGCCTGTTCCGCGGACAGGTTTACGGATGGAGAAAAGGTCATAATTTGATTCCCGTTTTGTTCTGTATGAATCCTTTGATGAAGTTTGGAAGCATGGACTTTGAGCTCATCTGGGACTTTCCGCCGCTCTGGGCCGCGCTTTTGATAGAGTTAAGATAAGCATTGGCTACCGCATTCTTTGACGCTGCCATATTTCACCTCCTGATAATGGTTCTATATAGTTATCGGGGCAAGGGGAAAGGAACTTGCATACCCCCTCTGTCTTCAGTTTATAGGTCTTGAGCAATAGTTCGAGTGTTTAGTCTTGAACGCTCAATACTAAAGACTCACACTATGTCCACTTTTCTTTGGTCGCAAAGAAAAGTGGACAGAAAAGAAACTCGTTAAGGGCTCTGCCCTTAACAATCCCGCGATTGCCGAAAGCTCCTCCCTGCATCTATCAAGCCCTCATACGGGCTTGCTGGGTTATTCATTCATTAGTGTTTTCCCTGATATTCACCTTTGGTCGTCGCCCGGAACGGCAAACGTCCTTATCTATTAATTATGCAAGGAATGCAGGGTATGGGGGCGGTCCCTTTGGGATGAGCGAACCGGAGCCGAACCTTTAGGTTCGGGTAATTGATGGAAACCCGACGCTAAAGCGCCCGCCTGCCGGACGGGCAGGTCGGCTCCATCCGCCTATATCGTCTTATCCGGGGGTATCAGGGAACCCGGTTTGAGGCGGGAGGCGGGCCGGGTCTTGCAGCGGTTGGCGATTATAGAGCCGGGGCCGACAACGGTATTTTCGCTGAGATAACACCAGCTCCCGATGATGCTGCCGTCAACACTGCACCCCTGGCCTATCACGGTGTCAGGCCAAATGATGCAATCGTTAAGCCGGCAGTTGTCTCTGATGGTGCAGTTGTCCCCTATTATTATGGTGCCGGAAAGAAGAGTACTTTCTGAGATGCGGGAATTCCTGCCAAGGACGATCTTCCTTGAATGCGTCATCCCTCTTGCCTTTACCTTGCCGCCGGCAAGATCAAAGTTGGCTTTTATATAATTTGGTATGGTGCCGATGTCCAGCCAATAAGAACTGCTGTCAAAACCATAAAAGGGCTTGTTTTCTTTCACAAGGGCGGGAAAGAGCTGTCTTCCAAAGTCGTAGAACGAGCCTTCGGGTATCAGGTCAAGGACCTCTTTTTCGAACACATAGACCCCGGTGTTGGCAAGCAGAGAGAGAGCTTCTTCTTTTTTGGGCTTTTCCTGAAAGGCCTTTATCCTGCTATCCTTTTCCAGTATAACCACCCCGAACTCGGAAGGATCTTCCACTTTCACAAGAGCGATCGTTGCAAGGGCTTTCTTTTTTTTGTGAAAGTCGATGAGCTTTTTAAGGTCTATGTCCATCAGGACATCGCTGCTAAGCACCACAAAGGTCGAGAAGGGCTTTTTTGTGGAGCGGGCCATCTTGTGGACTCCTCCAGCGGTCCCCAGCAGCTCTTCCTCGTAGGAATAGGACAACTCAACTCCGAATTCCTTTCCGTTCTTGAAGTAGCCTTGTATCTGCTCGGGAAAATAGTGGAGATTGGCGGTTATGTCCTTTATGCCGTGCTTTTTGAGGAGTTCTATGTTGTAGAGCATTGCAGGCAGGTTGCACAGAGGGACCATGGGTTTTGGCAGAGCCAGGGTAAGCGGCTCAAGCCTTGTTCCGACCCCGGCGGCCATGATAAAGGCCTTCATCCGATCTTTTTTACGCGCCTTAGATGGCGCCCCCCCTCGAACCCTGTTTTAAGCCATTCTTTGAGTATCCGGAGAGCTTTTTTGCTGTCAAGCACTCTTGAGCCCAGGCACAGGATGTTGGAGTCGTTATGCGCCCTGCTCATCCTGGCGCAAAAGAGGCTTTCGCATACCGCGGCGCGTACTCCTTTAAACTTGTTGGCGGCCATTGCCATGCCCTGTCCCGTACCGCACACAAGCACGGCGCGGGAGTATTTTTTTTGTGAAACCGCTCTTGCGGCGGCTTTTGCAAAGTCTGGATAATCGCAGGACTCTGCGGAAAAGGTCCCAAAGTCCACTGCCAAATGCCCGGCTTTGGCAAGCGCCTTCTTAAGCTTTTCCTTAAGCTCAAATCCGGCGTGGTCGGATGCAATAGCTAATTTCATTAAAACCCTTACAGCCCGACACTAAAGTGTCGGCTCCATGGAGAAGAAGACAGGAGCCGAACCTTCAGGTTCGGGTCAGTTATATGATTTCCAGATACCTGTCCAGTTCCCACTGCGTCACCTTGGTGCGGTAATCATCCCACTCTGCCGTTTTTGCGTCGATAAAGCGGCCGTAGGTGTGTTTGCCAAGAGCGTCCTTTATAAGAGGATCATTTTCGGCCTCGTCAAGCGCCTCGCGCAGGGAGCCCGGCAGGGTCGCTATGTTCTTTTCTTTTAGCGTGGCGCTGTCAAATTCGTACACATCGCCTTCTGTGGCCGCAGGGGGCACCAGTTTTTTCTTGATGCCGTCAAGTCCCACCCTTAGCATCACCGCAAAGGCAAGGTAGGGGTTGCAGCTCGGGTCAGGGCAGCGCAGCTCCGCCCTGGTGGCAAGCTCCCTTCCGGGAGAGAACCTCGGGATCCTGATGAGAGCGGACCTGTTCTTGTGCGCCCAGCAGATATAGACCGGGGCCTCATATCCGGGGACAAGGCGCTTGTAGGAATTGACGGTCGGGGCAAGGACCGCGCTCATGGCCCTGGCATGCTGCAGCTGTGAGGCAATATAGCTCAAAGCGAGCTTTGACAGTTTGTATTTGTTCTTGGCATCATAAAAAAGGTTTTGCCCTTTGGCATTGAACAGGCTCTGGTGCACATGCATGCCCGAGCCGTTGACGCCGTAAAGCGGTTTTGGCATGCAGGTGGCATGCAGCCCGTATCTCTGGGCTATTGCCTTAATTACATATTTTAGAGTGACCGTGTTGTCTGCCGAAGAAAGCGCGTCGCTGTAGCGAACATCTATCTCGTGCTGGCCGGGGCCCACCTCATGGTGGCTCATTTCTACCGTCATTCCCATATCTTCGAGAGCAAGTATTATGTCCCTTCTTACATCAGAGGCCATGTCAAGGGGAGAATAATCAAAATAACCTCCGACATCATGGGGCTCGGCGGTTATATTGCCGTTGTCCTTTTTCAGCAAAAAGAACTCTACTTCGGGTCCGGTGTTGAAGATATACCCTGCTTTTTTGGCTTCAGCGAGGTTCCTTTTCAGGATGCCTCTCGGGTCACCCTCAAAAGGCTCGCCGTCGGGAGTATAGATGTCGCAGATAAAGCGGGCAACTCTTTTTTCGTGCGCTTTCCAGGGAATGACCCTGTAAGTGGAGATGTCCGGCTGAAGGAACATGTCGCTTTCGGAAATGCGCGCAAAACCTTCTATGGAAGAGCCGTCAAACCAGGTCCCCTTGTCAAGACAGTCCTCAAGCCTTTCCACCGGGATAGAAACGCTCTTTATGGTGCCCAGGATATCCGTGAACTGCAATTGAACGAATTTTACTCCGTCGCTCTTGGCCTTGGACAGAATATCCTTTTTTGCCGAACTTAAAGACATTAGCTTCTCCTTTTCCTTATTTAATTAGATAATTCTAACAAATGGCGGTGGCTTTTACAATGGAATAAACCCATCACTGAGTTAGACCCGACACTAAAGTGTCGGCTCCATTGGGAAGCAAAACCGGAGCCGAACCTTTAGGTTCGGGTAATATGGTGTTTTAGCAAGGATACTTCAAATTAAGACAGCCCTGGCAGAGGGGGTTCTTGGGTATGGCGACCGCTTTCAGGAGGCCTTCGAGGCTCAGGTAGCCCAGAGAATCCGCGCCCAGGTATTTTCTGATCTCTTCGACCGAGTAGTTGGCCGCTATCAGCTGGTCCCTGCTCGCAGTATCTACCCCAAAGTTGCAGGTCCCGATTATGGGAGGGCTTGCCACCCTCATATGGACCTTTTTGGCCCCCGCTTTTTTAAGGAGCTTGACTATCTGCCTGCTGGTGGTCCCCCTCACTATGGAATCGTCCACCAGGATTATGTCTTTTCCTTTGATAACGGCCTTTATAGGATTGAGCTTTAACTTGACGCCGAGCTCCCTTATGTCCTGTGTCGGCTGTATAAAGGTCCTTCCAACATACCTGTTCTTGACCAGCACATCGCTGAAGGGGATCTTGGACTTTGAAGCATATCCTATCGCGGCCGGCGTTCCTGAATCCGGGACCGACACCACATAGTCGGCCTTTACGGGATGCTCCTTTGCCAGGATGCGGCCCATGTCTATCCTTGCGTGATAAAGGTTGCGCTTGTCCATGACGCTGTCGGGCCTGGCTATGTAGATGAATTCAAAGATGCACAGCGCCGGCCTTGCCTTTGAATACATGAAAGAGCGGATGCCTTTTTTGTCTATGACCGCGATCTCCCCCGGTTTTACCTGCCTGATGGACCTTGCGCCCAGGATGTCAAGTCCGCAGGTCTCGGATGATATTACATAACTGTTGTCAAAATGCCCTATAGAAAGGGGCCTGATGCCGTTGGGGTCGCGCACCGCATAGAGCCGGTCCTTGGTCATGATGCCGAGAGAGAACGCTCCTTCGAGCTTGCACAGCACGGAGCTTAGCGCAGAGGTCAGGTCCTTTTCTTTTTCAAATACCAGCAGGGCCCCTATTATCTCCGAATCGTTGTTGCCCTTGAAAGCATACCCTTTTGAGCGGATCTCTCTTCGCAGTTCTTCGGTATTGGTCAGGTTGCCGTTGTGAGCTATAGCCACTGTACCGTAAGGAGTGTTAATTATTATCGGCTGGGCATTGGTTATGTCGCTTGTACCGCTAGTGGAATACCTGACATGGCCGAGCCCGATGTGGCCCTTTAGGCCTTCAAAAGCCTTTTCCTTGGCAAAAACAACGTTCACTAGCCCCATGTCGATATAGCTTCTAAAGTTATCGCCGTTTGAGGTTACTATCCCAGCGCTTTCCTGTCCGCGGTGCTGGAGAGCATAAAGGCCAAAATAGATATGTTTTGCAACATCCCTTTTGTCAAGGCAGAAGATGCCGAAAATGCCGCACTTATCGTTCAATTTTTTGCGCGGGAAATTGAAGTTCACGGTTAAATTTTACCCTTTTCTAAGGTAATCGTCAATCGCGCGGGCTGCTTTTTTCCCCGCTCCCATGGCAGAGATGACGGTGGCGGCCCCGGTAACAATGTCGCCTCCCGCAAATACACCCTTCATTGAGGTCTGTCCCGTGGACGGGTCTGCTATTACGCCTCCCCATTTTTCTGTTTTTAAGTCCGGGGTCGCTTTTGACAGAAGAGGGTTAGGGCTCTGCCCGATGGCAATTATCACGGTATCGGCATCGATAAGGAATTCGGAGCCTTTAACGGGGACAGGCCTTCTTCTGCCCGAGGCATCCGGCTCCCCCAGTTCCATAGCAAGACACTCCAGCTGTTTTACCCAGGAGGAAGGATCCCCAATGATCCGAACAGGAGCGGTCAGAAGTTTGAACTCTATCCCTTCTTCTTCCGCTCTTATGATCTCCTCCGCCCTTGCCGGCATCTCCGTTCTTGACCTTCTGTACACTATAGAGACCTTTTCGGCCCCGAGCCTGAGGCTTACTCTGGCCGCGTCCATTGCCACATTTCCGGCTCCCACCACAGCGACCTTTTTGCCTATCCTGACCGGCGTCATGTGTTCGGGGAATTGATAGGCCTTCATCAGGTTGACCCGAACAAGGAATTCGTTGGCGCTGTATACTCCCATCAGGTTCTCCCCCGGGATGTTGAGGAACTGCGGAAGCCCCGCTCCGCTGCCGATGAATACCGCTTTGTATCCCCTTTTAAACAGATCTTCTATCCCCAGGATCCCGCCGATCAGCATGCTGGTCTTGAGCTCTACCCCCAGGGACCTGATATACTCTATTTCTTCCCTGACAATGGCCTTTGGCAGCCTGAACTCGGGGATGCCGTAAGAAAGGACTCCTCCCGCTTCGTGAAGTGATTCAAACAATGTGACCTGATAACCCAGTTTAGCCAGGTCAGCCGCGCAGGTAAGCCCCGCCGGCCCCGACCCCACAACCGCCACTTGTTGACCGTTGACCGTAGACCGCCGACCGGTCCCCGGTATACTGTCTACGGCCCTCTTTTTTCCATAGTCAGCGGCATACCTCTCAAGATACCCGATGCCGATCGCATTTTCTTTGTCTTTCTTTCCCAATATGCACATCTTTTCGCACTGGTCCTCCTGCGGACAGACCCTGCCGCAGACCGCTGGAAGATTGTTCTTTTCTTTTATCTTTGCGAGCGCTTCTGCCGGCTTGTCCTCAACTATCAATTTAATGAAGGCAGGGATATCGATCTCTACGGGGCAGCCCGTTACGCACAAAGGCTTTTTGCATTGAATACAGCGCGAGGCTTCTTTTATTGCCTGCTCTTTGCTGTACCCCAGGGCGACCTCCGTAAAATTCCGGGTCCTGTCCTGAGGCTTTTGTTCAGGCAGCGGCTCTCTCATTTTTTCTCCGCACGGGACTCAAGGCTCTGGTCGAGCCTGCATTTGTGCAGCGCCCTTTTTTCTTCGTCCAGATAGATCCTCTGTCTCATCATAAGTTCGTCAAAATCCACCAGATGTGCGTCAAACTCGGGCCCGTCCACGCAGGCAAATTTGATCTTACCCCCAACAGTGACCCTGCACACACCGCACATGCCTGTTGCATCAAGCATTATCGGGTTAAGACTAGCCATGGTCCTGATCCCGTGCGGTCTTGTAACTTCGGCAACTACTTTCATCATTATGGTGGGGCCCACCACTGAAACAAGGTCGATCTTTCTGCTTGTTATCAGTTCTTTCAGGAGGTCAGAAACAAATCCTTTCTTGCCGTAGGAGCCGTCATCTGTTGCGATAAGCGTCTCATCGCTAAAGCTGCGTATCTTATCCTCAAGAAGGATCAGTTCTTTTGTCCTTGCCCCAAGAATCGAGATAACACGATTGCCGGCTTCCTTGAATGCTTTTGCAACAGGGAGTATCTCGGGAATCCCAACCCCTCCGCCGATCGTTGCGACGGTGCCCAGTTTTGCGATATGGGCCGGAGTACCCAGCGGACAGAGAAAATCCGATATGGTATCGCCTTTCTTTAACTGCCCCAACAGGGTTGTCGTGGCGCCCGCCTCCTGAAAGATGATGGTGATAAGTCCCGTTCCCTTGTCGGCCTCGGCTATGGTAAGAGGTATCCTCTCTCCTTTTTCGTCTATCTTGATAACGCAGAACTGCCCCGGCTTGGCAGCCACGGCAGCGTCAAGGTCTTTGACCTTTATAAGTTTGATGGCGGGGGCAAGGGTCCTTGCTTCTTCTATTGTATGCATGGGTCAGACCTGCATCGCTTTCTTCATTCTTTTTACTGCCGAGTAAAGACCGCAGAACAGAGCATCCGCGATAATACTGTAGCCTATGTTAAGTTCTTCGACTCCCGGGATCCTTGCGATGCTTCCCGCATTTTCTAAAGTAAGCCCGTGGCCCGCATTGACCCGCAGCCCCAGCTCCCTAGCATAGCTGACCGCTCTTTGTACTTTTTTGAATTTTGAGTTTTGTTTTTGTTTAGGATTTAGTGTTTTGGATTTGGAGTTTGCATATTCCCCCGTATGTATCTCCACAAAACACGCTCCCGTCCTTGCCGCCGCCGCTATCTGAAGCGGGTCCGGGTCAACGAACAGGCTTACCATTATCCCTTTTGACTGGAGTTTTTCGCAGTATTCAAGAAGCCGTTTGATCTGTTTTGAGACCTCGAGGCCTCCCTCGGTGGTCACTTCGCGCCTTTTTTCGGGGACCAGGGTAACGATGTCGGGTTTGACCTTTAAAGCTATCCTGAGCATCTCTCTGGTAGGCGCCATCTCCATATCAAAGCGCCTGACGGCTTTTCTGATGAGGAAGATGTCCTTGTCCTGAATGTGGCGCCGGTCTTCTCTAAGATGGGCTACAATACCGTCTGCCCCGGCTCTGATACAGGTCTTTGCGGCTTCTACCGGAGAAGGGAAATTTTCCAGCCTGGCCTGGCGCAGAGTTGCTATGTGATCGATGTTGACCCCGAGTTTAGGCATAAAACCAGTATAACATAAACCGATTTTTTCCGGAAAAAGCGCACGCAACAATGATCTTTAATAATTTGAAACAGCAAATATCAATCTTCGGGGTAGCTTAAAGTGTATTCACAGTCTACCTCGGCTTCGTAGCCGCTTATCCCCAGCTCGTGTAAAAAGGATTCTGCTGTTATCCTTGCTCCCAGAAAGGCCTTGAACTTGCCGGCGTCCCTTAAATATTCTGCCGATATTCCTCTGTCTCTTTCTGCCTTGTCTATAGTTTTAAAAATGGAAACTATGCCGCTTTTGGCAGCCTGTGGAGCGCGTTTATAAAGATCATAAAGGACGTGCTCTGCCAAAACAACCTTTTGCTGTGTAAAATACCAGTGCTTATAATCTCTAAAACCCTGCGAAATATCGAGTTTGATAAGATACCATACCAGAGCGTCGGCAACTGCTTTGGGGTCCTGTTTGGCCAGAGCCAGCAGATCTTTTTTTACTTTGTCCAGTTCTCTTTCGATATCTCCGCATTTTTTTAAAGAACTGATATTTGTGAGCCTGTCCACCAGCCTTCCCGCTTTGACCTCATTAGAGCCTGCCTGTCTTAACACTGTCCTTGTGATCTGCTCCGATATCATCAATACGCTCATATGTGTTCCTCCTTTTTACGGGGAAAACCCCGCTACCCAAATATCGTAGATTTGATAGAGCGATTTCACTGATTGTTAATGAGGTTGCAAGAATGATCGGGCTTGCTGACCGATTTAATTCTCGGCGATCAATTCGAGGTATGCCATTAGTTGATTTATTGTTCCCTCCCCGATCTTGTTCCCGTCTTGCCCGCCTATAATACCGTTAGCGCTCTGAAAGTTGCCGACAGCAGCGCTAAAATCCCTTCTTGTGT
>Ga0265297_10001776_pt1 | contig 47901 bp, 51 predicted proteins | sample Munlanlwell13791_FD_192502 | JGI IMG/M metagenome (GOLD analysis project Ga0265297, IMG submission 192502) | Leachate microbial communities from a municipal landfill in Southern Ontario, Canada - Leachate well 137-91 | ecosystem: Engineered > Solid waste > Landfill > Unclassified | place...
CAGGGATGGGGTGTCCCGAATACAGCAAGAATGGTTCGGGCATATAGATACGCGCTTATGTCGTAGGGGAGGTTTAAACCTCCCCTACAACTACAGATTGTAAACCCAATCCTATGGGGCTTATGAAAGGCGGATTGGATGGGGTGCCCGAATGTTAAGGACTATAATTCGGGATACGTAGATACGCGCATAGAATATACCGATATCTAATAACTGAGAGTCAAGTTAGACCGTTATCTACCCCGTATAGTATAAAGAAATAGTCGGATTGTAAACCCATACGAGCCCTTTAGAAGAAAAAGTCTCAGCCGCGGCAGCCTGCCCGCCTGAAGCAGTCTCTCGCTGGCAGGCGGGGACCCGAAAAATTTGACCCCACAAAGACAATGCCCAAAAGTAACCGCCTGACTCGAGAGAGAAAAATTTGCCGAATATCTGTTGCAGAACTGCTGTATTTAAGGTAAAATCCCATAATCATATGAATATACCTGCCATATTTAAAAAAAGGTCCGGTTCCGGCGTAAAGACGTTCAAGCATAGCGGGAACCTCGGCGATATAATCTTCAGCCTGCCTACTATAATAGCGTTGGGCGGAGGCAAATTATACCTTTCCAACAACACCCCGGGAATAGAGACAAGGGTCTTCACGGACAAGTCGCTGGAGCAGATGATAGAGCTTCTGAAGACCCAGCCGTATCTTGCCGGCGTAAGCCGTTACAATAACGAGCGCATAGACTATAACCTCGACAAATTCCGGGAAATATTCGCCTGTTACGACCACATAGCGAGATGGCACCTTAAGGCCTTTTCCGTCGATTTCGACCTCTCCCGCCCATGGCTGGACAATATAAAGCCCATAAAGACGAGCGAGATCGTCATTAACAATACTTTCAGGGACAGGGACGTACCGCTTGACTGGAATATCCTGGAAGGGCTTGAAGAGAGGTGCGTCTTTGTCGGCCTTGAACATGAGTATGAAAAATTCAAGAACGTAATAGGATTGAAGATACCCTGGCATCCCACCAAAGACCTCCTCGAATACGCCAGGGTGATCAAAGGCGCCAGGCTATATATAGGGAACCAGTCGCTGGGATTTGCGCTGGCGGAAGCCATGAAGGTACCGAGGATACTGGAGGTCCACCATCACTGCCCCAGCTGCCTGCCGTTATCCAGGAACGCCAGGACGATACTCACCGAGAAGATATTAAAACATCCTTTCGGAATAAGAAAAGGGATACTATCTTTTTATAAGATCGGCTAGAGCCCGGAAGAATGGGAAGTATCGAGATCCGTAAGTTGAGTGAGGAGTTTTCTTATCGTTTTGCGATCGTTAGGTATTGTGCAGCCCGCTATATCGAAATGCCCGCCGCCGTTATACATTTCCGCGATAGCGGCCACGTTAGCGCCTTTCGACCTTAAGCTAACCCTTAACCGTTTTTTATCCTGTTCCCTGAAGAGGACCGCGATCCTGACTTTCTCGATCGAGCGTATAAGATCCGCGACCTCGTCGACATCGTCATCCTTCCCCTTAACCTTATCGTAATCCTTTCTCCTTATTATGGACCAGGCGACACTGCCGCCGTTCACGAACTTGCACCTGGACATGCATATGCCGGACAGGATTATCCCTTCCCTGGTCTTCGACCAGTAAACGATATCCACTAATTTCTGGAAATCCGTTACGATCTCAGCCAGAGCGCCGCATAGTCTAAAGGTATAGGGTTTTACATTCGGGAGCCTGAACGAATTCGTCTCGACTATTATCGAGGTCAGTATATTCTGGGCGATCTCTTCGTCTACCGCGACGCCCAGCTTCTTAAGGAGCGTATAGATGATCTCGCCGACCGCCGCGGCCGAGCTATCTATTAACTGCAGGTCGCCGAACGGCCTTCTCGCGTCGTGGTGGTCTATCTCAAGCACGCTGAGCGCTTTTTCAAAAACCCCGTAAGCCCTGCCGAGGATCTCCTTATTGCTGCAATCTACGGAGATGGCCAGGTCGCATCTCTTGTCTATTTTTTTAAGGATGCGCTTCGCCCCGGGCAGCAGCCTGTATCTGCCGGGCACATTGTCCTGGCATATCATATAGACTTTCTTGCCGAGGCGCTCCAATCCCATGCCGAGCGACAGAAGCGAGCCTATCGAATCGCCGTCGGGATTTACATGGCTGGCTATGACGATCGTTTTCGCTTCTTTTATCCGTTCTAGCACCGGCTTCAGATCTTTCATATCAATAATTTACCTTATAAAACGTCTGCTGTCAAAAAAAACTAACTCAGGCTCTCCGCGCTGTACCTGGCCAGGAGCCCGGTCTTTAAAGCATGGCGGTAGATCTTCACGAAAAAAAGATACGACAGGAAGAGATATATCACGACGAGGAAGGCGCCGCACAGGAGCGAGATCCAGGAAACGGAGCCTCCCGCGATCATGGCCCTTAAGCCCTCGAAGACATAAGACGGCGGCAAAAAATACGAAACGTACTGCATCCATTGAGGAAGCGTAGCGACTGGATACAGGACGCCGACGAACGGCGATACGAGCGCCGGGATCGGCCAGATGAACCATTCCGATGCCGGCCCGAAATGGAGCACCAGGGCGCTCCCGAAGATGCCCAGCGCGATGCCGAAGAGGAACAGTATTATAAGGAAAGGTATTGCCATAAGGCCGTAGATGATGAGCGACAGCTTGAAGAAGAATACCGCGATGAAGAGCATGACGGAGATCCCTATTATACTCGTCGCTATGCTTGTCAGCACCAGTCCGGCCGCGTATTCGGATGTGAGGATCGGCGTGGCAAATATGTTGAGGAAGTTCCGGCTCCAGACGTCCTCGAAGAACGCCATCGTTACACCCTGCATGATACGGATAAAGAAATCCCACAGGATGACCGCGCCGAGGAGCACCGGGACGAAGTTGAAACCGCTCGAAGAGACTTTATTGAGGTACTGCGTAAGGAATCCCCACAGGACCATGTCGACCGCTATCCAGGCAAAGAGCGGGAATACGCGCGAGAAGCTCCCCCGTATGAGGTAGAGCTGGCGCAGCATGATAGCGTAAACGCGGCGGAAAGACATTTTAGCCGGCCTCCAGTGTCAGCGGTTCGCGGGCCACTGTGATGAAAAGTTCCTCAAGCGTCTTCTTGCCGTGCTCGGCGGGAAGCGTCTTCGGGTCGCCCTCGAGAAGTATCCTGCCGTGCGACAGGAAAAGGACGCGGTCGCAAACATCTTCGACTTCATACATGTTATGCGACGTCCAGAGCACCCCGCCGGATCCCCGCGATACAAAATCGCGTATCTTTGCGCGGACATCGCGCGCGGTGGCCGGATCGAGCGACGCCGTCGGTTCATCGAGTAAAAGCAGGTCCGGGCTGTTAAGCATGGCCTTGGCCAGGCTGACGCGCGTCTGTTCTCCCGAAGAGAGCACGCCGCATTTCTTGTCGCGGAAATTCTCCAGGTCGAATTGCTTCAACAGTTCTTCGACGCGGCGGGGAAGGTCTTTCACCCCATACAGCAGGCCGAAGATAGAAAGGTTCTGGGAGACGGTCAGGTTCCCGGGCAAGGGTGTATATACGGCGGCAAAATTGGTATGGTTGACGGCCTCTGAACGGCGCCGAGCGAGATCGAGCCCGTTTATATGGACGGATCCTGCATCCGGTTCGAGGACGCCTAATATTATATTTATGGTAGTCGTCTTACCCGCCCCGTTGGGGCCGAGAAGGCCGACTATCTCTTTGCCCCCGACCTCGAAAGAGACGCCGTCAACGGCGACAGTGCCGCCGTATATTTTCTTAAGCGATCTAATCGACAATATCTTCGTCATAGCAAAATTAACCGTCTGTCTTGCCTGCTGTTAGAACGACCAGTTGGCAAGGACCATAAACTCCATAGGTTCCTTATTGCCGTTGTAGTTGGCCAGGCCTATCTGCAATCCGTCGAGAGATTTGGTGTAGTTGACTATCCCAAGCTGGAACCCGTGCATCTCTTTGGCATAATTGACGAATCCGCCCTGGAATCCCCGGAACGAACCGTCGTTATAATTCACAATGCCCACTTCTCCGCCGACACTCTGAGCTTTCGAAACATTCAGCAGTCCGGCCTGTACGCCGCGCATGAAACCTTCCGTCCAATTCACCAGGCCCCATTGTATCCCGCTGAGGTCGCCTTCGGTCACATTCGCGAAACCGTATTGAAGACCGACGAAACGTTTTCCGGCGTGATTGACGAGACCGATCTGCCCGCCATAGGCGGCGCCTTCGACCCAGTTCCCGAACCCTATCTCCACTCCGTTAACGTCGCCCGTAGCCCTGTTCACGCCCAGCCATACAAGGCTCAACCCGGAAACATTCTTATTGACCGTGTAGAACAGGCTTAGGCGCAGCCCCTGGATAGATTCACTTTCCGGCACCATCTGCACCGGATTGAACGCCGCAAGCTGAATGGGCTTTGTCTCCTCGGCCTTGACAAATTGCGGTAGCACGATCAGTCCCAACAGAACCAAAACCAATATCTTTTTGACCATATTGCCTTCTTTCTTTTTTCAACCCTTTGCAATTTTGACGTTAATTATTTTTATGTCAAAATCGCTTATCTCCGCGGAGCGCGAATAAGGATATTGCTCATACCTCTCGTTATTGAAGTCGCCCCTAAGGCGTACTTTGTATTTACGCGTCTCGCCTTTGGGCAGCATGATATTCAGCGCGTTCTTAACAACAGCTTTATGCATCAAATAGTCTCCCTCGCCGAAATAACCGATCTTGAAATTCAAATTGGACACGTTACGGCTGCCGTTATTCTTTAACGTCAGATACAGGTAAGCGACAGCCGGGACTTCCTGATAATTTATCTTAATATCCGCCTCGGCGACCTCTATATTCTTCGCGTAGTCTTCGCCTTTGGCCGGGTCCGCCGATAAGAAGAGCATAAAAAATACCGCGCAGGTAAAGATCGCGCGGCAGGCATATCCGGATATATATGTCATCGAAGCCCCTGCATGATCACTTAAACCAGTCGGACTTTTTTTGCTGGCCGTCCGGTTGATTGGTCGTGTTCGTTGCCGTCATTGGCGATGTGAAGGTGGATTGCGTCGTCGGCTGCGCCGCCGAGCCGTCCGAGCTCTTCGAAGGGGTAGTCGCGGAGCTTGAAGCGCCGGATCCTCCCTGGGACGAGTACCATCCCTTATTTTCCAGGAACGGGTACCAGTCTTTTCCATCCGAGGCGTCAGAGCCCGAAGCAAAAAATAATAGCGCTAATAACACGGCTGCCTTTCGCAATAACATACTCCCCTCATCTTTCGCTCAATTCTACCCCAAATAATAATCCTCTGCAACATGTTTTGTTGCAGAGGATTATATGTTAGCGTCCCGCAGCTATATTTACCGGCCGCTGTCTTTCCGCTTCGAAAAACAGTCTTTGCAATATACCGGACGGTCTTCTCTAGGCTTAAAAGGGACCTCGCATTCTTTCTTGCAATCCGCGCAAGTCGCTTTGTGCATCTCTCTCGGCGCCCCGCCGAAACCACCACTGCGATCCTGATATGCCATACTGCCTCCTTATTTGGTTAAATACAACTATACGACTTCTGCCCCTGTATTGCAAGAGGTATTATCAAATTATACTATCTCCTGTTTTTCCCGCTATTTCTCTCAACGTCTCTTCCGCGTAGACCATATGATAAAAATGTCCCTGCCCCTGGATAATGCGCAACTTCGCGTCCGAAAGGACTCCGGCCAAATACCGGCTGAAAGACGGCGGAATCCAGCGATCATCCGAACCCTGGCGTATCTCTACATGGCATTTGATCTTACGCAAATCAAAACCCCACGGATGATAGATCAACTGCGCGTCAAGAGATGGGCCCTTGGAGCCCTGCCTGAATAACTCCTGAAAATCCCGCATAAACAGATACTGCAGATCCTTGTTCTGAAATAATTCCATATCCGCCTTACACATGCTTGATCGCATCATCTTTGCGAACGCGGCCGGGCTCTTTATGACCTTCTGCTGAAAACCAAGCAGGGCAAACGGGACCTGAAACAAACAAAGCGGAAGCCATGCGCCTAATTTCGCGAACAGGCGATCGACCCATCCGAGTTCTTTGAGAGCGGCCCGATCCGTATAAAGCGGTACGGCGCAGGCCAGATCGACCACAAATTTCAGGCGCGGGGCCAATGAGTAAGCGCAGGCAAGGAGAGTGGGGCCTCCGCCGGAAATACCCATAACGCCGAATTTCTCTATCCCAAGACGATCCGCCAGGGCGGCTATATCGCTTGCGCCATCAAGAATTTTCCTGTGCGGCTGGAAATCCGACAACCCTATCCCCGGACGATCAGGAACTATGATCCTGTAGCCGAGCCGTCTGGCGGCGCTGTGGAGCAGCATTACATGGATATGCGAACCCGTCCCATGGCAGAAAAATATCGGCTCGCCGTCTTTCGCGCCATATTGATAATACGCTATCTTGCGCCCGTCTTTCGCGGCAATAAAAGCCGCTTGCGAATTAAGCGCTTCCAGTTCGTCGGGTTTTATTATATCAGGAATATTTGACGGCATACGTTATTTTCCCAACCTTTATTCGCCGATTATCTTAATAATAACCCGTTTCTTCCGCTGCCCGTCGAACTCGCCGTAGAATATCTGCTCCCACGGGCCGAAGTCGAGCTTCCCATCCGTAACCGCGACGACTACCTCACGGCCCATTATCGTCCGTTTCAGATGCGCGTCCCCGTTATCCTCGCCCGTAAGATTGTGCCTATAATCATCTTTACCATAAGGGGCCAGTTTCTCTAACCAGTTTGCGAAGTCCTGATGCAACCCGCCTTCATTGTCGTTGATAAAGACACTGGCAGTTATGTGCATCGCGTTGACCAGGCACAACCCTTCTTCCACGCCGCTTTTCTTAACCGCATCCTCGACCTGAGGCGTTATATTTATGAGTTCCTGCCTCTTCTTCGTATTGAACCAGATATAGTTGGTATATGATTTCATTTTCTATTTCACTCTTCTTGGCGTATGCGGTTCCGAGCCGTATTTGATATCATGCTGCCGATCTCTTTTTTTATTTATATCTTTTTTAAGGTCTGCTATCGCGGCTTTTCTCTTTTCGATATCCTGGTTTATTTCCTGCTTTACTCTTTCAGATTCCGTTTTATCGGAGATCCTTCCCGCCTCTTTCAGCTTCCGGCGGTCCGAGTCTATCGCCCTGCTTTCCTGGATTATCTGGTCCCTCTGGGCGATAATCTCTTTCTCCAAATTACGCAATTCGCTGTTGTCCTGTTTTTTTCGGGTAATATATTCTTGACCAGCTCGACGGCATACGCATTTTGCGATAGAACTACTGCCGGCATCGTCCATGCTATTAAGATTATCGCTAAACATATCCTTGGCGATCTCATATGTCACCTCCCCTGTTCAATATCTTCTTAATGACCGGGAAATCCTCTGCCGGTATAAACCCCGCTTTTACATATCTGACGACGCCGGCCTTATCTATTATGAGAAAATTGCTTTCATCGTGGGCCATGCCGTAACCCTTTTCCATGGAGCCGTCCCAATCCCCGTATATGGTTATGCCTTCTTTTTTGGAATTCTCGCGCAGGCTTCTTCTCCATATATTCGGCATAAAAGCTGAACAGCGGATGATCGCCACTTTCATTATCTCTTTTTGCGCCGTCTCGGATTGCGTTCCATAAAAGACGTTCAGGTCGTCTTTGAGCGCCCGGTTCTTCTCTTTTGTATCCTTTGTCTCATAAAAGACCACGGCTATTTTACCGTTCAGCATGTCAGAGGTAAGGACCTCGTTATCGCCGGAAGTCGCCTTAAAATAGGGCGCCTTTTCCCCTTCGGATATACACATAGCGGGTGAGGCGGATAAAAGCAGAGAACAAACGGTTATTATGGCTATTTTAAATGGTCCTGCCGAGATCATAGGCCCTCCTTAATAATTTGGCGTGGGTCTTAGGGTCAAAATCCTTTACGCTCGCCGCCGTGAGCGTCTTTATCCCGGCGCGCGTATATTTGAAAAATACCTTCATGGCGCGCATACAACCGGTAGAGATGCCTAATAGATGAGAAAAAGGGAACGGGGCGCCGCAGCTTGTTATCAGTATGACCTTTTTTGGATTTGTGTAAAGGTAGGTAAGCCCGAAAGGGTTCTCCTTGAACATCGAATAACCTCTGTCGATAAACACCTTGGCGGAGGAAGTGACATTGCTGAAATACGTCGGCGATCCGAAGACGAGGACATCGGCGCGCCGCACTTTATCGACTACACTTTGAAAATCATCTTTTACGACGCACTGCCCTGTCCGTTGACAGGCAAAACACGCCATGCACGGCTTAATGGACAGGTCCACGAGATAGATCTTTTCGGCGGCGGCGCCCCTGTCGCTCAAAGCCTTGAGCGCCGACCCCACCAGGTTATCCGTGACCTGTCCCTTACGCGGGCCTGCCACAATTCCGAGAGCGTTCATATGCCTCACCAAAATAGATAAGAGACCGATGTTGAAAAAGCGGTTTCGTCAAAAAATCTTCCTTCCGCGCCGAGCCTCAGCTTATTGTCAAAAAGATATATTTCCAGCCCGCTTATCATTCCTACATGATTCTTGGAATACAGCCTCTTTTGGTTGTCATTATTTATTTTATAGACCAACTGGCAGTCGGAACCTTTCATGCCGGCATAGACGGTGAAGTGTTTAAAGTCTTTCGCGACGATACCGGTTATCTGCCAATCATCAAGGCATGATTTATATTTATCGTTATCTATACTGCGTTCCGGCGGGTGCACGCTTATGTGCTGGCCTCCCACTATGAGGCGCACACCCAATTTTTTGTGCTCGAAAGCCCTGATGCGGAAGCCATAGCCGCCGGTAAAGCCTGCGTTAAAGTCCAGCTTTGGGAGGTTAGCGCTATCATGCAGTGAAACATCGCCCATGCCGATCTTCCCATCCAGCGACAGCCAGTCGAACGCGCCGAACGAAACTGTAAAAAAATGGTCCTGATTTCGCAGATCGCCGTGGGAATTGTTAAGGGTCCGTTTGAACATTACATCGTATTCGTAACCGAACTCCACATTTCTCGCGGGCGGGAACCGCGTCCCGTTGGAAGGCACTGCCTGCAACGTCTGCAGAAAGCCGAGAGAGAACGCTATGACCAATAAGGAAATTTTCGCGGGTTTCACAACCCTCCTGTAATTTAACCGGGTCAGATCCGTCCGATCTCACGCAGCCACTCGGACACTTCGCCTTGCGCGTCCTTCGCGCGATTCCCCAGAGTCTCGAAGCTGTCCAGCACGGTCGACCTGGGGCAGAGCTCGGAGACGTCCGCAAAGCTGTGCCCCGGCCCTCCCCCGCCGTGCGTGCAGAACGGCACAACGGTCTTCCCCGAGAGGTCGTATTTCGACAGGAATGTCTTGACCGGAGGCGGGAATGTCCCCCACCAGACAGGATAGCCTATATAGATAACGTCATACGACCCGATATTATCGACTTTTGTTAATAATTCCGGCTTGTAACCGTCGCTGATCTCCTTCTTTGCAACTTTTACGACTACATTGTATTCTGTAGGATAGGGCTTAATAGACCGTATCTCAAAAATATCGCCTCCAACAAGCTTATGGATCTGTCCGGCAACCTCGCGGGTGTTGCCGGTGAGCGAAAAATATGCCACAAGGATCTTTTTGTCGCCTGAAGACGGCGCGGCCTCATCGGCAGCGAAACTCATCCCGGCCGGCGCGGCCATAAATAGAATAAACGCAACGATTGCTGATACAGAGAGTATTACCTTATTCATACCAGCTCCTTATATTTAAAGCTGCTCAAAGGTAATTATATCACAGGAAATGTGTTATGGAGCGGATTTTATTGCGGGTGATGAGGTTTATTTGATCTTGCTGGGTGGCACCTCGGTGCATGGCACCGGACTACCTACAAACTACTGATTTGATGCTTTCCTTTTCGCTAATCTTTGATTATATTTATATACTTTAATTTTTCGCATAATGATATTATCCGAGAAATGTTTTTTATTAACAGTATCTACTACATACGCATACCCGTTTTTTTAGCGATAATGACCTCAAGTAGTGGTGTTAATTAACTTTAGGCGGTACCGCCTAAAAAATTGTATAATACACAAAAGGAGGTCACCATTGGAACCTATTATGAACTCAAAGAAAGAACGTTTAAATCTCACACCGGAACAGCTCTTCGACATATACCTGGAATGCAACGCTCCAGGGGCACCAATAAAAACGATCCTGGGCCGCTACGGCTTAAGGCCTTGGGACCTGGTTGCTATACGCAAGAAGGTCAAAACCGCGGCTATGGAAGCCCTTGCCCATCCCGGAAAACAGGGACGGAAGCAGCAGGTCATCCCCGCAGAACAGTATCAAAGAGTATCCAAAGAGCTAATCGAAACCAAAGACGCGCTCGCTGCCGTGGGGCACGAGCTGTCCTTATTAAAAAAAAGGACGAGTTAGGGCTCAAAGGGCCCTTAAGCGGCCATTTTAAATTTGAGGTCAAAAGAGCTGTGGTCAATATCATAGATGAAGCTGTCGTTCAAGGCCTTACCCAGAAGCTATCCTGCGAGATATTCGGGATCGCTCCCAGGAAACTGCGTAGATGGGTAAATCCTAAGCCGATACGACCTCGGACCGCATGGAACAAGGCGCTCCCGCATGAACACGACGCTATTGAAGCCGCCGCCTGGCTGCCGGATCTTATCGGCAAACCCGTAAGCCATGTTTTTGTCCACGGCCACACCACAGGCAAATTCTTCGCTTCGCTGTCGACGGTCTATCATGTATTAAAATCTAAAAACATGGTTGAACCAAGAAAACATTGGCAACGAAACGCGCCCTATGTCAGCGCCCATGCGCTATTAGACGAAGGCTTCTCGCTCCTCTGCTACGATGGCACGCAGTTTAGGACAGATTCCGGTATCATCGTCTGGGCTATCCCGGTTATTATACTACCCCAGAGATACTTACTTCATATCGGGCATTCCATAAACGGGATATCCGCAAGCGATCTTACGCAAGCTGTAAAAGAAGCTTACGCTTTGTTGCCGGAACATCTGACTACAAAACTCCTTGCTCATTCAGACAGAGGTTCGGCTATGAAAGCATCGTCTACGAAACAAACTATCAAAGAGCTTCTTGGTGCGCCCGTCCACTTCGGGCGGCCGCACACGCCGGATGACGAGGGGTGGATAGAAGCGTTTATCAAGACGCTTAAATATCACAGGGACGCTCCGCGGTCATTCAAGCTGGTCGATGATATTGTGCGATGGCTTACCAGAGTCCCTGATATATACAACAACGACCCTCACAGTTCCTTAAGCTACGTTACCCCGCTTCAGGCACTGTCAGGCCAAAAGGAGGTGATCTTAAACCAACGTAAACAAAATCTTGCGAGGGCTCGCGTGCTGCGTTATAATGCCTGGAAGTCGAGCCGTTCTACATTACTTCCGGCAGCTTCAGAAGTAGTTATGCAACTGGCTTGAGGTCAAACTCGCAAAAAAACTCCGCATATAAATCTTTAACATCTAAATTCTTCTTATAGAAATTTGGAATCATACCACTCCAGGTATATGACTTATATTCGGTTAATTCTAATGGTGGATTAAATTTTATGTCTCTTGCTCCTTCATCGACGTTTTCTAACAACCCTTCTTTAATAGAAATAGGTCTACGTCCTTGATTTACAATCAAGATATGAATGGTAGCACTATACTGTTGCCATTTCTCGGCTGAAATTTTAAGTTCTATATTTGCCCTGTCTTTGCGATAATTCAAGTAGTACAATAACAGGCTTAGCGAGCCCGTAATAGCACCCCATATAGCTATCGTGTCCATCCAAACCCTTTCTTTATAGCTTAACTTTTCCAAGAACATATCTTGTTTGATTTGCAATAATCGGTGCCAGACACCGAGGTGCCACCCATCCCCATTAAATAAAAAATCCCAAGCGGAAGTGAGCTTGGGATATATAAGCGCAGCAACCAAAAGCTGCACTTTCGTAATAGTGATGATACCATTATATAGGGCTCAGATCAAGAAGATTGTGCTAGGATTTTATAAATGATTCGGGGATATTTTGACTACCTTACCATGCCGCCACACAAGAAGAGGATCCCCTGTGCGCTTGTGGTCTTTAATGACGTTACGCACCGCTTCTTTTAACGCCTTTTCGGCTTTTTGAGATAGTGATAAAATATGCGTCTTTCTGCTCTTCATTTTACTCCGCCTTCTTGGCAATTAAATCAAATAAATCTTTATCTTCAACGCTAAGCTTACCATATTCTTCTTTAGCAATCAAGCGGGGATTTGCGGTCGAATTATCGAATAAATTCCAAGTATCGAGCAGAGGTTTATATAGGATTAAAAAGTTATTAATACTTCTATCGAAACGGCGGCGCACGTCTTCATCCGCAACGTTATGGCCGCCCCGCGCCACACGCTCTTTTATACGCGCCAACGCAAGTTCTTTGCTTGGAATCCATAGAAAAAAAAGATGTATTGCATAACCTTTCTCTTTCAACTCTTTTAAAAATATAGCATGCCTTTTCCCGGCAAGCGTAGTTTCGAACGCAAACTCAACATTTTTGTCAGCAAGCTTGTGAATCTGCTCAAGCAAGAGTTTTCCGGCTTTGATAGCGACAACATACGGAGAAAACGGAGACAGGCCTTGCGCTATAAGGTCGGCGTTGACAAAATTTGAGCAATGAGCGTATTTGGGAAGAAACTCTCGCGCAAAAGTCGTCTTCCCTGAGCCATTCGGACCGGCAATTACATACACATTTTGCTTTGCCATAAACTAAATTATAGCCCAAATAAAAGTCCCCTACAAGCAAAATGCCCATTGTTAATGACTTTATTTTACTTGCCCAGATACAGGCATTCCACTTTCTTCCTGGCCCACGGGGTCCGTCTCAGGAACTTCAGGCTGGACTTGATGCTGGGGTCTTTCGCGAAGCAATTTAACCTGATCCTCCGGGACAGGTCTTCCCACCCGTACTTTTCAACCAGGTGCGTAAGGATCATCTCGAGGGTAACGCCGTGAAGAGGGTCTTTGTGTTTATTATCGATCATAACCTATTATGGTAATCGGTGCCAGGCACCGAGGTGCCTAAACTCTTCCTTTATTTTGGAATGGGCGAGGAGTTCTTATTAATCATATGCAAGGACAAAGTAGCTACACATATCCAAAAGATTAAGTCCAAACCTCTTAAAATCAAAATATTATATGGGAATAATGCCCGTAAGGAATGAATGATACTTTTCCCGCCACAAATCAAAAATATTTTGGACATAATAAGCATATCACACAAACTAAAAAACAAAACCCTACGCAAGTATTTTACTCACATAGGGTTATGTTTAAGTGAACATGTCTTTCGCCCAACCTTATCTAACCCATCCAACTTTTCGATGAGATTGTACACAATCTCTCAGATACATGTTGATTAAAATCTGATAAGGCACGTCCATCTCATCTGCCAGATGCTTAAAATATGCTATAACATCGGAGCTAATCCGCATCGTTACGGGCTTCTTTAGCTTTGACGCATACGGATTGCGTTTACCATGCAATTCGGAAAAATCATATTCTGCTCTCATATTTTACCCCTTTCGATAATTATCAGCCTCATGGCGAGTCGCTTTTCTAGCTGAAATTATCCTTATAGTATTTACTTTTCTTGTACAATAACACACAACCACCTTACGTAACTTAAAGCTAAAACCCAAAATTATGAACCTGTCTTCGTCTTCTGAGTGATCCGGGTCAAAATATTCTATGGCATTTTCATCATAGAAAACGGTTTGCGCCTCTTCAAAAGAAACGCCATGCTTTCTTTTGTTAAGTAATGCTTTTGAATTATCCCAACTAAAATGAATATCATTCATATGTACAATATAAATATACCATAAATATGGATGAATGCAAGTGTTTTTTAAATATTTTTACTACAACGAGGACTCGGCCATCCGGCCGCTGAGATAAAAAATACTATTTGAAAATAGCGTTCTGCTGTGGTAAAATTCATCCACAGTATCGCTTATTTTACACTCCCGTGTAGCTCAGTCGGTAGAGCACGTGGCTGTTAACCACGGTGTCCCTGGTTCGAGTCCAGGCGCGGGAGCCAAAATAAAAATGCCTTCAGTCTAACTGAGGGCATTTTTTATTTTGATCCTGAGGAGGCTGTGATATACCTATATGCCGACGAAGGACCTTTCTATAAAAACCGCCTCCGGCGGCCGGATGGTCGAGGCCTCCCGGCGGCCTTTGTTTTTAAGCTTGCGGAGATTTTCCAACCAGGTTATAATACTTAAAACTACGGAGGCAGACCATAAATAAACTGACAGCGCTTAAGATAACGAACGTATTGTTACTTCTTTCGTTCATTACACAGGCTGTCACTGGCCTGATCTTCTTTTTCGGCATAGATGTACCTAATAAGCATGCCCTGTTGGAACTGCACGAATATAACGGCCTCCTAATGGCCGCCCTGGTCGTCATCCACGTGACCCTTAACTGGGGTTGGATAAAGGCAAACATCCTTAAGAAACGAGGTTGAAAAGCCGCCTCTCCCCCTACACCTCCCCCCAAATTTTTCTTGATTTAACCGCTGTAATGTAGTATCATTTTCATCCTATCTTGTTTCTATTCTAAAGACACCATATAATAACAGGAGAAGAGAAATGCCCAGACCAAGTTCCAGTATTATGCGCCGCACCGTATTCTTCGCTGCGGCTGTTATTATGCTTATTTCGGCCACTTCCATTTTTTCAGCGGACACAGCCAAAGACAGCCAGACTTTCAGCATCCTTGAAGCGCGCGAAAAAGGCTCTTTCAATATGGGCCCGGCTGTCGGAGACGTGATGGACGTTACCGACGACTCCCTCAAAAAAGAGGTGATAAAGTTCGATTATACGATATTCAGCGGCTCCATCATAGGCGTCTGGACCAAGAGTTTCCCGCCTGAACTGGACCTGAACACAGCCGACGCCGTAAGGGTAAGCGTTAAGGTCCCGACGAAAGAGCAGCTCGAACAGGTCTCGGTAAAGCTGGAGATAAAAGGCAACAGGGGCATGCAGAGCGTCCCCATCCAGTTGAAATACGGCTGGAATACGATCCGCGAAGCTATAAGCTGGGGCACGATCGGCGACCTGAGAGAGGTCGTATTTGTCGTAAGCCCTATAAAGGTAGTCCCTGCGGCCGGCAACCCGATGTGGTTCAATCCTGTCGAGTCTAATGCCTCGGCCGGTAAGGAAGTCGAAGGAGTGCTCTATTTCGACCTCGACTTCTACAGGCTTACCTTCCTCCAGAAATACCTCGCGTTCGTCAAGTTCAGGCTCGTCATCGTAATGGCGCTCATCCTGGGCCTGATAGCCTATTTAGCCGGCCTGCTATTCAAGCGCAAGCGCGATGAGAAGCTGCACAGGCCGCTGGGCGGAATAGCCAGGGATATCCTGTACGGCTTCGTCACCGTCCTGATCATCGGCATTGCGCTGCAGATACGCCACATGGGATCGATCAACGGCTTGGATCACGGCATGGGTATAGGTTTCTTGGTCGTGGGGCTTTTGGGTGTAGTAACGGCAGGCCTTTTAAAAGCCGGGCTCACGGGAAAGCACCTCACCCCTTTTGAAGTCTTCCTGAACGCCATTATCACCGGTTTCCTGGCGGCATCCACAAGCAGGCAGGAGCTTCTGCAGTCCCCTTCAGGCTGGATACAGCTCCTGATGCTGAACAATACGATCTCGATGCTCACCTTCCTCATATATAATTTTGCCAATGCGCGGTCGCTCGCGAAAACGGAAAAACACCTCAAACCCATCATATGCGCGCTTATCGTAGGCACCCCCTACCTTTTCAACTGGATATTGCTGCTCGAGAATACGACCATAGTGCAGACGCTCGGCGCATTGATAACGGCAGGCGCGCTCGCCAACTGGCCCGTCGCGCTCGAGGTCATAGGCAGGACATTCGTCGTCTTCATATTCAATGAGCTGCTGACGAACGGCATCAGCCTCGCGATATCATCCAGGGCGCTGACCTCGAAGAGAGCGCACTTTTTCATCTTCTCGATCTCCATGGGCGTAGTGGTGGCCCCGGTAATAGCGGATCTCGGTTCTGCCGCGGCCGTGGCAGGGCTGCATATCGCGATAAGAGGCGGCATCGCCATATTTACCTCGATGCTCTCTTTTGCCGGGCTATGGGGAGAGGTTTATCTCATAACGGGCATAATCCTCGACAGCCTCCAGCGTAAATCACCCTCAAGAACGACCATCTTCACCAATATCACGACCGGCATGAGAAAAGGCGTGGTATATACGGCCATCTTCATGGCCATGCTTTTCTTATTGAAGATGCTGCTCGATTATCCCCCGGCGCAAAAATGCATCGCCGCGCTGCCCATGCTTCTAGGGATAGCGGCCGGGGCTCTCGTATTCCCGCTCCTCAAGACCATAGTCGAGACATTTGACGGCAGCCAGTCTTTCTTCGAAAGGATGCGTTACAGCTACCGCGACATGACCCTCGCCCTCAGGGGCGGCATCGTCGGTTTCGGCGGCTACTACATGATCTCCAACGACCTATTCCAGAAAAACATGCCGGAGCGCATATTATTCGGCCTGGTGATAGGCTTCCTGGCTTCGGGAGGCGTAAGTATAGTAAGAGACGTTTATTACGCCGTCAGGAAGCAGGGCAAGATACAGTCGTGGAAACTCTATCTCATCGATTCCCTGCTGGGCGCATTCGTCGGCAGCGCCGCCGCGTTCTACCTGGACGCGCGGCAGGTCCCGGTGGTCATCGAGAAGTTCAAATTATACACGAGCATGGGGCTGCCGGAAGTGCAGTACATAACCTATCCGTTAATAAATAAATGGGGCCGCATCGACCTCGGGACCTATGCCGGCGGCTCGAAGCTGCTCTTCATCGAATCTTTAGCCGGTGTCATAAACTGGGCCGTCGCCGCGTGGCTCTTCGCCGTAAATAAAGTATTCATGGAAGCCTATTTCCAGAAAGATAAGACGCCGATAAGGTTCTTCTTCTCCGCGGCGGGATTCGTCGAATTGATGAAACATATGCTGTACGTGTTGCGGTGGGGCTTGTGGATGTCGCCCATCATATTCACGTTCCTGCGCATGATGCCCGACCCGACCTGGTATAACCAGGACGGAGCCATCCGCACCATTTTCGCCATCTATAATAATATCACTATGTCGCCGTCGGCGTTCAACGCCTGGAGCCTCCAGGTATTCATATATATACTGGCGTTCGACTTCTTTCGCGTCCTCATATGGATGGACCATATGGGACTCAGGGTCGCTACGCTGGTCAATTTAAGCTTCATAGGCCTGGACAAGCTAGACGAGAAGATAGCCCGGTTCATCGGGCCGGCCGCCGCGCAGAGATATATACCGGAAGCCGTCAAAAGGTTCGCGACATGGGCTCCGCTGCTCATACCTTTCTATCTTCCCCGGGGGCAGGCATGGGATTACGCCTGGAACACGGCTGAAGCGATGAGAAGCTCCGGCAGGGGCAAGGCATTTTTCGCCGGCATGCAGTCAATGCCGCTGTATCAGACTATCGGACTGATCACGCTGGCAGTGCTCGCCTGCGCGACAGCGTCATACTTCATGCGCGCGCTGCACAGGCGCAACCTGCGGCGGCATGAAAAGAGCTACGAGCTCGGCAACAGGGAATACAAAGTAGTCCTTAAAGAGAGCGGCGAAATATTCAGCGAGGTCGTGCATAAGGAATACGACATAAGCCGCCGTTCCTACGATATCATGGATCCGTGCGGCAGGGTCCTCTATCTCGCGGAGGCCGCGGAAACTCCCGGCAGCCCGAACAAATACTGGCCGGTCATAGGGAATTTCCCGAAAAACAAGTTCGAGGCTTCACACATCGAAAAGAAGGACAATTCCGTCACTATCATTAACGAATCCAACAACATAAAGACGACCATAGACATAAAGTTGCCTGACCTGGATACAACGGCCGAGATATGGACCGTTACCATCGATAACTTAAGCGACAAAGCGCGCCAACTGAAGGTCGTCCCCTACCTCGAGTGGGTATTGAACGGCGGGATGCACGACAGGTTCCACACCCAGTACGCGAGATTGTATCCCGAAATGGAATACGCGAGCGCGGGCAACGCCGTTCTCTCATGGCACAAGGGCACAAAGGCCATGGGGATACTGGCGAGCGATACTCCTCCGTCGGGATTCTTGACCTCCCGCGCCGATTTTATCGGCCGCGCGAGGAGCATCTGGTCGCCGAGGATACTGGAGACGTTAAAATTCCAGGAAGCCGCGGATTCCGCGTCGTATCCGACGTTCGACCCTATCGGAAGCCTTATTCTGAACCTCGATCTCGAAGCATATGGCTCAAAGACAATACGCTTCATGATCGGTTATTCAAAGAACAGGGAGACGGCGCTTAAGATGATAGGCGACCTGCTGAAACCGCAGGCGGCCAGGTCTCATTCGCCGTCGCAGGCAAAAACCAGGTCGCCGCTTATCGGGCACGGAGAGATACCTCCGGGAACGCCGCAGCCGTATTATCAGTACAGCGACAACGGCAACAAGCTCATAGTCCGGACGCCTTTCACGCCGCGGCCTTACGACCATGCCCTGTCGAATACGATACATTCAGTCATGGTAACGAACCGCGGGCTCCACACGTCATGTAACGGCAATTCGCAGCAGAACCGCGTAACCCCGGATTGGCCGGACACCGTGACGAAAGAGATACCTGGAGAGGCAATATACCTGTTCGACGCGGATAAGAACGAGTGGTACTCCCCCACTTATCACCCCTTAAACGACAGCCGCGCAAATAACGAAGCCGAGTTCGGCGTCGACGGGACCGCTTTATTCCGCATGACGCGCGGGAACATATCTACCGAGCTTACGGTATTCGTGCCGACTGAAGACCCGATGGGCATATACCTGCTGACCGTGAAGAACAGCTCCGACAAGCCTAAGAAAATACGGATAGCCCCCTACTTCCAGATAGCGCTGGCATTCCAGCCGGAAAAGTCGGGGACGCTGACGGAACGCTATGACAAAGAACTCAACACCTTATTCTTCGAAAATCCGCGTAATCTCTTCCGCGCAGGGTGGGCGTTCGCAACTATGTCGATTCCCTCGGACATTACGGAGACTAAGCGCGGCAGGTTCTTCGGAACCGGCCGCGGGACAGTCAACCCGTTCTTTGTGGAAAAGGGCTGCCCTGACGCCGCGCAATTGACCGACGACAGGCAGATCGCGTCTTTCCTGAGTACCATAGAGATACCCTCGCGCGGAGAGCGTACGGTCGCGATACTGCTCGGACAGGCCGAAGACAAGAAACAGGCCGTCAGCCTCGTCCGGAAATATAAGAATGTCGAAGCGGTCAGGAAGAGCCTCGAGGATACGAAGAAATGGTGGCTCAACCTCATGGGGACGGTCACCGTCGAGACCAACCAGCCTGAGTTCGACAGGTTCCAGAACTGGCTGAAATACCAGGCCATCGCAGAACGTATTTGGGCCAGGAGAGGTTTCTACCAGACGAGCGGCGCTTACGGTTTCAGGGACCAGCTGCAGGATACCGTCAACCTGATATGGGTCGATCCGGCCCTTGCGCGCAAGCAGATAATACTGCATGCCGCGCACCAGTTCATCGAAGGAGACGTATTCCACTGGTTCTTCACATTGACCGACGGAAGGACCTCCTTCTCATGCCGGTCACATGCCTCGGACAACCCGGTATGGCTGGCCTGGGGGCTCGTCGAATACATAAACGCTACGGGCGACTATTCCATACTCGACGAGATGACGTCTTATGTAGTCTCCGAATTCCCGTTCGCGCCTCTGCCTAAGAACAAGCAGGGATGGGGACATTTTTATCACAGGTCCACGCGTTCGGATACGGTCTACAAGCACTGCATGAGGTCCATTAACCTTGTCCTGAAAAAACGTATGGGCAAACACGGCCTGCCGCTCATGGGGACCGGCGACTGGAACGACGGATTGGACGAGATAGGAAGCGAAGGCAAGGGCGAAAGCGTATGGCTCGGCTTTTTCCTGTATTATATATTGAAGGACATGATCGACATCATACAGAGGAAAGAAGGAAAGAAACGCAAAGAATATTACCAGAAGAGGATGAACGATCTCGCCGCGGCGCTCGAAAAGACGTGGAGGGGCGACAGGTACCTGCGCGCTATCCATGACGACGGCACGGAGATCGGGCTGAAAGACAGCGGGATATGGGAGATCGACGCGCTTACGGCAGCGTGGTCTGTCATGTCCGGGATAAATTTTGACCGGGGCTTAACCATCTTCAATACGGCCTTGAGCGTACTCGAAAAAGAGGATACCATATTGCTCGGCTGGCCCGCCCTGCGAGAGGACACAAAGCCATACCTGGGACGCAGCAGCAAGTATCCCGAAGGCGTACGGGAGAACGGCATGTATTGCCACGGCGTCCAATGGCTCGTTAAAGCCGCGCGCATACTGGCTGAACAGTTCGAAAGAAACGGCAACAGCGCCAAAGCAAACGAATACAGGGAGACTGCGTATCGGCTCTGGCTCAAGATATCGCCCATCCCCCATACGATACAGCAGAAGATCGAGATCTACGGCGGACAGCCCAATAAGCAGGCCGCCGACATGTTGACCAAGTTCGATCCGGGGCGCATGATATGGCACGGCTACACCGGCGCCGCGGGATGGATGCTCCGCCAGGCCATGGAAGGCGTTGTGGGCGCTTCGCTCATACGCAACGAGCTCACTTTGCCCGGCGACCTTGAAAAGCCGAGAGGCAAGTTGAAGATAAACAGCATCCGCAGATTCGGTAAAGGCAGCTCAAAGGGCGACGCCGGCTCGTTGATCGATGAAGGAAGACAGTCGCTCAGATCCGTTTAAACCGATGAAGATAAATAAGAATATCTTAAAAATAGCCGCGGTCGTGCTGGTGGCAGTAATTTGCGCATACGTAATATCCAACAAACTGGCTGAGAAGATATCCAGGAAAGCTCTTAATAAGGCTGTAAAAGTCGCCGGCCGCTATGGCCTGACATTGCAGGATCCGCGTTTTCAGAAAGTCCAGATCCTCCTTCCTAACGCCGTCAGGTGGTACAACGCGTCTACGCACGTCATGGTAAAACATGACGGCTCTTTTGAGATCGACCGCAACTTCTACCTGTATATCCACAAGACAACGCTTACCCTGAAGAATATCATGACCGGCAGCTATCTATTGACGCTCGATGGGATATCTCTGGAATGGCAGAACGAAAACGTACGTAAACTCGACTCTTTTGAAAAAAGCGGCGATAGGATGTATAATGCCAGGCTGGAGATGCCGCTTAAGATGAATCTGACAAATAAGTCCGAATTCATAAAGCAGATGAATAGCCTGCGCGAAGACATGTTGAACCTGTTAAAACACGGCAAATGCCGCTCCCGGATATTTTTTAAAGGAACCATACATTTCACCGTTCATGATATGATCGTAGACGCGCGGATCGCCACCAAAAGGAACGGCAACGAGACCATACTCACCATGCATGAGGGCGACGTAAGAAAATTGTCGGAACTATTGAAAGATTACCTGGAAGAGACGCTGACAGATACCGAGGTAACCCTGGTTTCTCAAAACCCCTTAAGGGCGCCATATCTGTTAAGGATACGCGATTATGCCTGCGCTACCACAAAAAATGCCGCCTCGAGGGATGATAGAGTCCCGAAAGACGCTTACAGGCACATACTATGGGCCTACCGTTTGACTAAACAATATAAAGCGGAATTCGCCAAGATAGTGACAGACGCTCATGAAATAGGGGCAACCGATGAGACGGAAGCCGAGATGGCCATGGACCTTAATAATAACGCCATAGGGATACGTTACGCCCAGGCGGGATATAAAGAAGCCGACCTGCTGAAACATATTTTGAGCGACCCGGACGTCATACTGAACCACGCAAAAAACTAAACGCGGTCGTCGCCGGCTGCCGGCGCGGGAGGGGTTTCACCCTCTTTTCCCGCAGATGCCGGGATAGTCGAAAAGATCACTACTTTATTCTTTCCCGTATGCTTGGCATGATATAGCGCGCTGTCGGCTTTCCCTATAAGCTCATCTTTATTCTTCTCGTTCGAATATTCCACGACCCCTATGCTTATCGTCGCGTTATAATTGACGTCTTTGAACTTGAATTTCTTGGCCTCGACCGCCGTCCTTATCTTCTCGCCGACTTCGGCGGCGTCCTTCTCCCCCGCTCCCGTCAGCATCACTATGAATTCCTCTCCGCCGTACCTGGCAACGACGTCGACCTGCCTGGATTTAGACTGAAGGATCTTGGCGACTTCCACAAGTATCGTGTCGCCGGCCTGGTGGCCGTAGGTATCATTCACCTTCTTAAAATTATCATTGTCTGTCATGAGAAGCGACAGTTTCCTGAACCTGTATGTCGCGACGTTCTTGAACTCCGCCTCTAACAGAAGGTTGAAATGCCTTATATTGTAAAGGTGCGTCAGGCCGTCCCGAGTCGCCTGTTTGAAGAGACGCGATCTTTCCATGTTCTGGAGTATCTGCGTATACGCGGCCGTCAAGCCGTAAGAGGCGAAGATGCCGAGTATCGGGTAGAATGTGACCACGGATATCTTAAAGAAACTGAAGAGGAACCACGATATTAAGCCGTAACATACGGCGCTTATGAGAGCAAATACCATACCGGCAAGGGGACGCAGGTTGGAAAGGAAGAACGTCAATGCGGCCGTCACTATCAGAAGTATCAGAATATTGATCCTCTTCGGCACAGTGTATATGAAATCGTTATCCATTATGCTATACAGCACTGTGGCGTTCACGCCAACCGCGGGATAGGCGTTCTCTATCGGTATGGGTTTAATATCTATGAGCCCCGCGGCCGTAAGGCCTATGATGCAGATCTTATCCTTGAATATATTGAGGTCTATGATGGGCTTTTCTCCCGCCTGTATGGCCGCATAAGACCTTATGACGTCTATATAGGAATAATGAGGGAACTCTTTTCCCCATTTACCCTGCCAGTTTATTACCAACTGGTTGGATTCATCTAGAGGGACCTTTATTATCTTACCGCCGGCCATAGATAATATGACCAGGTGCCTATCCGGGTCGAAGAATACATCGTTGTCAGTAAGGCCCATGGCGTCGAAAGCCACCTTCATACCCAGCTGATAGGTGTATTTACCATCGTGCCCCATAACAGCGGGCACCCTTCTTAAGATGCCGTCCAAATCCGGAAGCGCGTTTATGTGCCCGATGCCTTTTACATGCGCTTTAAATATGGGAGTAGGCTCAAGTATGGAAGAAACGCCCAGCCCTTTATACGCGTTCTTCAGATCCGTGGTCTCAAGATCATACAACATCGGAAAATATACTATGCCGGCCTGCTTCAGGGCCTCTTCCAGGGCTTTGTCATCAGCGTCGTCCTGCGGCTCGGAAAATATGACGTCGAAAGCCAGGGCCTTAGGGTGGTAATTGGCTAATATTTTAATCAGCGTAGCGTGCCATTTTCTCGGCCATGGCCACCTTCCGATAGCCGCGATGCTGTCTTCGGCCATATCTATAAATACGATGTCGGAGGGTTTGGTATTTATATGCCGAAGATTGAACCTGTAATCGAGGGTAAGGAGCTCAAGCCTGGAAAAGGTATTCGCTTGATAAAGCATGACCACTATAAGGACCACGACAAGGGACAAGATCGATCCTACGACGCGCCGGTGCTGGACGACTTTCTGATACAGGAATTCACCGAAATTTTTTATAGCGCTAATATCCATATATCCTTTGGCTTATGAAAAGAGGGTAGCTTTTTAAGCTACCCTCTTTTTTCAATCACTCATAAAAACCGGATTACTCTTCAGATGAAACGCTTACCTTAAAACCTGTGCCTCTCACGCCGACTATCGACGTCGGGGTCTTGACCTGGAATTGCGATTCGGTCTTCATCTTATTGGCTTTGACCAGCACGTCGCCCATGCTTAAGTCGAGAGCTATCTTCCTGTCGGCCGCGTTACCTGAAGCTACGTAAGAAGCGACCTTCATGGAGCTGCTCTCGCCGACCCTTACCAGGGCTGCCTGGCCTATCCCGTTAAAATTCAGGTCAGCGTACGAATCTTTTTCTGTCCTCACCGTATCTCCTGTTCCCAGTTTCATCCATATAGTGGCGGGGGTCCACTCTGTCGCGCCTTCCTTCATGATCTCGACCGTACCTTTCATCTCTACCACGCTGACGCTTTTTACCCCTTCAGCGGCGAAAGATACACAGGTCAATGATAAGGCCGCGATAACACCTATAATTAGTGCATAAGTAAATTTCCTCATAAATATCCCTCCTTTTTGTGTCCATTTAAAGTATACCTGACAAAGGCCTCTTTGTCAAGGCATGGACATAATTACATTATGATAAAGAAAAGTCTGGTCAAAAATAGCTTAATATAATATCATATTCCTTATGAAACCTGCTGTATCCATAAACTGGGATTGGGTCAAATCAAGCCTCATAAGGCTTGAACGAGTCTCAAAACCAGCCATAACTGAATGTGTAGACACGTGCCTGGAAGAGGCCCGGCCTCTGACTGCGCCTAAATTAACGGCCGTCACGAAAAAGATACTGGATATCAAGGCCCCATATATAATATTAGGTCCCGCTCTAAAGCTGGATAGCGGATACCTGTCCAAATATCTGAGCGGCGCGGACAGTGTCCATATCATACTTGTAACAATAGGAAACGGCATTGAAAATAAGGCCACTTCTTACATGGCTGAAGGTGACCATCTGAAAGGCTACCTGCTCGACAGGGTAGGTTCCCTCGCAGTCGAATCGCTTGCCAGGAACGTCGAGGAGAGATTGCGCGAAGATAACGAGAAAAACGGACTTAGCGTATCGATGCGTCTCAGCCCGGGCTATTGCGACTGGCCCGTAGAGGAGCAATTCAAGCTTGAAAAGGCGCTCGATTTTTCAAAAGCGGGCGTTGTCCTTACCAAAGGCTGTATGATGATCCCGAAAAAATCGATAACTTCTGTAATTGGTATAGGTCCCAAGGGTTTATTTTTAAAGAATAAGTCGCAGTGCGATATGTGCGATAAAAAGGATTGCGACTACAGAAGGGTTTTCAGGCTGTCTTAACGGGGTTTTCCCGCAGATTTTGGTTCTCTTTCTTAAGCAAATCCTGCCACTGCTGATCTACCGCAGCCTGTATATCATCCAAGAGAGGCTTGTTCTCGGGCTTTAATAGATGCCTGAAGCGCCCCTGAAGCTTTATCCATTCGGAAACGGGTTTTTTCTCTTTGGGCTTGTAGGTTATGCGGTATTGGCCGTTGACGACTTCATAGAGCGGCCACGAACAGGTATCCGCGGCCATACGCCCCATCTCGCACGTCAATTCAGGCTCGTAACTCCATCCCAGCCTGCACGGCTGAAAGACGTTTATGAACTTTGGCCCTTCCATTGACAAGGCTTTTTCTACTTTGGATGTAAGATCACGCCAGTTGCCCGCCACAGATTGGGCTACGTAAGGCACTTTATGAGCGATCACTATCGCCGTCAGGTCCTTCCTGTACTGCTCCTTGCCTTTCTTCACTTTCCCGACGGGCGCAGTGGTCGTATCGGCTCCCTTAGGAGTAGCCCCTGAGCGCTGGACGCCGGTATTCATATAGGCTTCGTTATTATAACAGACATACAATATATTGTGCCCGCGCTCGAGCGCTCCGGAAAGAGACTGCAGCCCTATGTCATATGTGCCGCCGTCGCCGCCGAAGGCTATGAAGTTCAGTTTTTTATTATACTTACCCTGCCGCATCCATGACTTATACAGCGCCTCGACGCCGCTTATCGTGGCCCCGGCATTCTCGAACGCGCTGTGCACGAACGGCACGTTCCATGACGTGAACGGGAATATCGTCGAAACGACCTCGAGACATCCCGTCGCGTTCGCTACCACAGTATTCGGGCCCGCCGCCATGAGGACCTGCCTTGCTATCATCACGGCCCCGCACCCCGCGCATGCGCGATGTCCGCCGGTGAACAACTCTTTCCCTTTGGCCATTTCTTTCAAGTTCGCCATTATTCCCTCACGCCCTGATAAACTACTTTAGGCATCGCTTTACCTTTTACGGCGCTCGCAAGGTCGTTGTAAATACTTTCTATGTCTTCCAGCTTCACTTCGCGTCCTCCAAGCCCGTAGATATAATTCAATACCGGCTTATTCAAGCCTTTATCGATCCTTCGGCTTTGCTCAGGATCGATGCTGAGCGAAGTCGAAGCATCAAAAAGGCCCGCCTTCACTTCCAGGCATAGGGGCCCTTCATGCGCGTTCATCGAATCCGACCTGTCCATGACCGCTATCGCCTTTAACCCTTTAAGCGCTTCGGCCATCTCTTCCTTTGGGAAAGGCCTGAATACCCTGGGTTTCAGAAGCCCGACTTTCTGGCCCTTGGCCCTCAAATTATCTACGACCACCTTGGCGGTACCGGCTGTGGAACCCATCGCCACAATAGCGCGCTCGGCGTCGTCCATCTTATAATTCTCGAATAATCCGTATGACCGGCCGGCCTTGTCCTTAAAATCTTTTGCGACATCCAGTATTATCGACGATGCCTGCTTCATACCCTCTATCGCCTGCCTCTTATGTTCAAAATAATAATCGGTAAGATCCAGAGCCCCGACGGTGATCGGGTGGTCGAGGTCGAGCAGGTAGTGCTCCGGTTTATACACTCCTATAAAATCCTTTACATCCTGATCGTCCAGTATCTCGATGCGCTCCATCCCATGGCTTATTATAAAACCGTCGGTCGTGACCACTACCGGCAGTTTCGATTTCTCGGCTATCCTGATCGCCTGTATCATGTTATCGTAACCTTCCTGCGAATTCTCCGAGAATATCTGGATCCATCCGGCGTCCCTCACCATCATCGTATCGGAATGGTCGCAGTGTATATTGATAGGGCTCGACAGCGCCCTGTTAACATCGGCTAATACTATCGGAAGCCTTAAGCCTCCCGCTATATAGAGCATTTCGGCCATGAGCGCCAGGCCCTGCGAGGAAGTGCCTGTCATCGCCCTGCCGCCCGCCGCGCTCGCGCCTATGCAGGCGGACATCGCGGAATGCTCGCTCTCGACCGGAACGAACTCAGTGTCCACAACGCCGTCGGCGACGTACCCGGCGAATATCTGGACCACCTCGGTGGCCGGAGTTATGGGATACGCGGCGACCACGTCAGGATTTACCTGGCGCATCGCCTCCGCCATCGCCTCATTACCGGTCCTCGCGACTATCTTCTGCTTAGCCATTTACTGTTTCTTCTCCAGCGCTTCACGTTCCGATATCATCTTAATAGCTTTGCCTTTTACCGGGCACTCGTGCTCGCATATGCCGCAGCCCTTGCAGTGCTCGTAATCAAAACCTACCACTTTGCCGTCCTTTACGATAACGGCGGAATCCGGGCAATATATCCAGCAGGTGAGGCAGCTTATGCATTTTTCCGGGATCAGGACGGGCCGCTTGCTTCTCCAGTCTCCTGTCTTGAAATCCCTGGCAGTGCCGCCGCCTATTATAAGGTCTCCGTGCGGAAGTTCCTTCCAGCCCGGTTTTTTCTCTTTGTTTTTAGCCATTATATTTCTCTCATGTTACGTAAAGTTAGAGAAAGTTAATTAAGGTTACGTAAGGTAATTTTAGTCTTTGCAACCTTATGTAACATTCGCTAACCTTATGTAACCTTCTATGAGCTTTTCACTTCGTTATATGCCCGCTCGATAGCCTTCAGATTACCTTCTATGACTTCCGGCTTGGATTTGAATTTCTTCTCAAGCTTCTTCTTCGTATCCTCCATCATATCCTTGAAATCCAGTATGCCCGTCGCCTTAATAAGCGCTCCAAGCATCGGAGTATTGGGTATTTCCCTGCCGATCGTCTCCTTGGATATCACCGAGGCATTGACTGTGAAGACTTTGATATTTCCGGCTACATTCAATTCTTTTCTGACCTCGGCGGGCGACTTACCTGTATTAATTATAATAACGCCGCCGTCCGGGATACCCTCTGTAACGTCTTCGGTGTCGATCAATGTGGGGTCCAAAACCGCTACTATATCGGGATTAGTGACGCCTGAATGCATGAGAATAGGCTTTGAGGAGATGCGGTCGAACGAGGTCACAGGCGCTCCCATCCTTTCGGGACCATACTCCGGGAAGGCCTGTATATATTTTCCTGACGCAAGTGCTGCGTCAGCAAGTAAAAGGGCGGCCGTCTTTGCACCCTGGCCGCCCCTTCCATGCCAGCGAATTTCAACCAAATCTTTCATTATGCCTTAACCTTAACAGATGTTGTAGCTGCTATATCGTCTTCCCGGCTACTACCGGCTTCTCTTTTCCGGCGATCGATAGATAGAATATCATGAATGCCGCCATCATGACAACGCCGAGATATCCGTTTATGGCGCTGGTGACAACAGACATGAGGATCCTGCCCAGTCCGGCGGGCAATACTGCCGTTATTAAACCTACCACAAGGCCTACCGCGAAACCTATGCCCAATGATATAAGTATGAGGAGCACAAAAAGCAGAAGCAGCCAAAGCACTCTGGCAAAAGGCTTCTTGGCGACTGCCAGGCTTCTCTTCATGGCCTCGATGGCTCCGACCTCGTCGCAAACAAGCGCGTACGGCGACAATGTCAGCGGAATGAAATACAGGAGGGCCGTTATGATGCCTATGGCTACAGCTATCGTGACCGCTATTGCCGTAACTACGGTATTATTGAGCGGAACGACCATTGCTATTATAAGTCCTATGACCAAAGCCACTACCGCGACGATCAGTATTATAAGAATGCCCAACACCAGAAGACGCAGGTAGTACTTCATGCCGTACGAAACAAAATTCGACAGCTGCATCTTGCCGGCCTTAATGGCGTCCCTTACAAGCCCTATAGTCGCTCCCTGGAAAAATATGCTTATCAGTATGAACACGATGCTGAATATGACAGCGGCCACCGGTAATTGAGGCGCTGCCGCTCCTGCTTCGGCAGTAGCCGGAGCCGCGAACGGCATACTCGTCAAGCTTCCGATAAGATTGAATGCAAACAAAATAGCCACTAACATGATATTCTTGGTAGCCAAACCAAAACCCTTCTTGATCGCTTCCAATATACCTACCATATGACCTCCGATTTGCTGTAGTCTCACTCAGTCGACGAGGGACTACATTTAAAAAGACTCTCACACTGGCATCTGCCACTTCATTTAAAGCGAATAACTTAACAAATATACCAGATAATGTCGTAACTGTCAAGGCTATTAACCAAAAAAAGACCTTTTAAGCAAGTTCCGTCCTGCCTTCGAACGCCTTGGATATGGTCGCCTGGTCAGCGTATTCAAGGTCTCCTCCGACAGGTATCCCATAAGCCACTCTGGTAAGCCTGGCGCCTGAACCTTTAAGGGCCTTTACAAGATATAGGGCCGTGGCCTCGCCTTCCGTATTGAAGTCCGTAGCTATTATTATCTCCTTGAATTTCTCTCTTTTTACTCTCTCAAGCAGCTCTTTTATCTTAAGATCCGATGGCCCTATACCGTCCAATGGAGACAATGACCCGAGAAGGACGTGATATATGCCGTTGAAGTTGCGAGCTTTCTCTATGGTGACTATATCGTTAGGCTCTTCCACTATACATAATAGATGTTTATTCCTGGACGCACCTTTACAAATCTCGCAGACCTCTTCATCGCTAAGATTATTACAGACCTTACAGAACCTTATAGAGTCTTTTACCTTTATAATGGCTTTTGAAAGCGATTCGGCCTCGCCCTTGGAAGACCTTAGTATATAAAACGCCAGCCTCTGGGCGCTCTTTGGCCCGATGCCGGGCATCTTGGAGAACTCTTCTATGAGCGCTTTCATCGAACCGGGGAAACCCGCCATTGTCCCTTCGCCTTTCTAAGAGGATTCACCGGCAATATCGCCGCCGAATACCTCCAGGGCCGACTTTATTATCGGGTCCACTTCCCCGCCCGTCTCTTCATCGCCGGCGGAGCCGCTGCCTGAATATCCGTTGCCATTGCGGCGCTTATGATCAGCCAGTTCTACCAGCGTCAGGACGACCCTTAGCTCCATATTAAACTTATCCTTGATACCCTCTTCTATGAGCCGCCTGTTATCTAACGATTCCAGGACTTCTTTATGGAATTGGCAATCTTTGGGGAAGCCTATCGACAGTGTCTTCGCCTCGAGGCTTACAGGATACCCTTCCTGAAGATACGAGGCGACCGATATCTTTTTGGCCCTTATATAATCGATCACTCCCGCCCAACCGCTCAGCACCTCTTCGAAGTCCGGCGAAGAAGCCTGTTTTTCGGGCGCCGCCTCTTTTACCTGTGCGCGCGGAGATTCCGGCTCGCGTTTCGTTTCCGGGGTTCGAGGCATCTCCTGGACACGCGGGGCCTTCGGGGCTCGCTGTGTCGTTAACTTATTGACCTTATCGAGGATCTCCGTCAGGGGAATCATGGGACCGGTCTTTGCCAGTTTTATCATGGCCGCCTCGAGGGGAACTCTCGCAAGGCTCGACTTTCTTATGAAATCGATCGTGTTCGATAACGTATAGATAGCATATAAAATTTCTTCAATGGTAAAATTACCCGATTCTGAATGGTATCGCTTCACCTTCTCGGGACTCGTATCTATGAGCGACGAGGCGTCTTCGCTTATCTTTGCCACAGCGAGGTTCCTAAAGTGTTCTATCAGGCCCAGGACTGCCTGAAAAACGTCTTTGCCTTCGTCCACAAAAGCGTTGATTATCTTAAGCGCGCCGGCGGCGTCCTTCTCTTTAATAGCTTTTGACAGGCCGAAGAGGACCTCATCCTCGACGACGCCGAGCATCTTGGATACGTCCTCCGCCCCTATAGTGTCTTTCGCGAACGACACCATCTGGTCAAGCGTGACCTGGGCATCCCTCAAACCGCCTTCGGAATATCTCGCTATAAGAAGAAGCGCATCGTCCTTTATCTTCAGTTTCTCGCTCTTCACGATACTCTTAAGGCTCTCAAATATATCCTTGGCCGATATCCTCCTGAAATCGAATCTCTGGCAGCGGGACAGTATCGTGGCCGGAACCTTGTAGCTTTGGGTCGTAGCGAAGATGAACTTAACGTGCGGCGGCGGTTCTTCCAGCGTCTTCAAGAGGGCGTTAAAAGCGGCGTCTGTCAGCATGTGCACTTCGTCTATTATGTATACCTTGAACCGGCCTCTCGACGGCAGGAATTTAACATTCTCGCGCAGGGTCCTTATCTCGTCTATCCCCCTGTTCGAAGCGCCGTCGATCTCCAGCACATCTATACTGGAAGAGCTCGTTATGTCTTTACATGAAGCGCACGAGCCGCATGGTTTGTGGGTCGGGCCTTTTTCGCAGTTGAGGGCTTTGGCCAATATCCTGGCTGTAGTCGTCTTGCCTACTCCGCGCGGCCCCGCGAATAGATAGGCGTGAGATGTGCGGCCCTGCGATATGGCGTTCTTAAGGGTGGTCGTTACGTGCCCCTGGCCTATTATATCGTCAAAAGTCTGGGGCCTGTATTTTCTTGCGAATACAATATATTCCATAGCAGGTAATAAAGTATCACGTTAGAAGAGTAAAATCAATACAAAACGAATTTCAAAACTAATAGGCTTACTTCGTCAGATCCCAGCTGATGTTTTCTTCGCTAAGAATAAAACTTGCTTTAGTATTTGGGAGCTCGGCGTCCGTTACCTCTTTCCTGAACCTGCCCTTGGAAAGCGCTGTAGCGATTGCCTGAGAATGGCGCCTTTTCCCTATAAGCCTGGCAACCTCTTCCACGAGACCTGCGGTTTGGAGATCAACTAGAAACATTTGAATTGGACTTCTTTTAATCACGACTAATATCTTCATCGGACTCACCTCCTTTTCACTACATTATAAGCTTACCATCAGATTGCGTTTTGTCAATATATTATATAAGTAAAACGCAATCAAGTAAATAACTATTTTTATGTAACTTATTAATTTACAACAAGTTATATTAAAATGTTAGTCCATAAAACATCAAGATATATTGCGTTAAGATACAAAAAAATAGTTAGATTTCGCAACTTTTATATTGACAAATTTGGTTCCATAGTGTAGACTTTATATGGCTGTAGGGCAGGTTTAAACCTGCCCTACATAGCGATAGGAGTTTTGACCAATGAAACTTTACGAGAAGATCCGGTACGTTCGGCATAACGTCTTAAAGATCAGTCTTAAAGACTTTCATAAAAAGTTGACCGCTATCTTCGGGGACAATGTCCTCTCCTACTATACCCTGTGTCGCTTAGAAAAAGGCCATAGTGAAGATATACGCATAAAGAGCCTGTACCAGATATGTACCGGCTTAGGTGTATCCTTGAAAGAACTGAAGGAGGGCACCGAGGAAGAAGAGTCAAAGATCGTAAATATTATCAGGGCCGCTGACAGGGCAAATAATAAATATATCTACAACGAGAAGGCCATCGCGGAGATATTGAGCTCGAGGAATATCAAGTTCCTGGCGATGGAGCTGGCGCTAATGCCCTGCGGCATTACAAAGGAAGAAGAAGATCCGGTAGACGTCAACAGGTTCGAAAAACTGGTAATGATCCTGCAGGGCGAGGTCATTTGCCACGTCGGAAATGAGAGGCACATGATTAAAAAAGGAGATACGCTCTCTTTCGCGAGCAATATCCCCCATCATTTTGAAAACCCATCCAAAACACTCAAGGCCCGTTGTATAATAATCCAGAACCCTAAATCTTACTGACCTTTTCTTTTATTTGTAAATTATCAATGAGATGTTTTTCCAGCTTATAACATTTGCGAAATCCCTTTTCTGATTTTCAGATCCTCCGTAAACCAGGTAGGCCTTTTTACCGTTCTCCCCCGCGACCTTGGCCCAATATTTAAGACCGTCAAAAAAATCACCGGTAACCGTCTTGCCGGACTTGATCTCTATCGATAAAAGAGTGCCGGATACGTCCAAAACACAATCCACTTCGTTGCCGGTCTTGTCCCGCCAAAAATAACAGCCCGACTCCTCTCCCCTGTTATACCTTTCTTTTATTAATTCCGATATCAATGCCGATTCAAAAAGGCTCCCGCGCAGGTAATGTGTCGCGACCTGCCCTCGGGCGCGCAGTCCCAAAAGAGAGCACGCCAGGCCGGGATCATAAAAATATAGCTTCGGCATTTTTACAAGGCGTTTATTGAAATTTTTGTAATAAGGCGCCAATAAAAAAATTATGTAGCATGATTCTAAAATAGATATCCAGGCCTTTGCCGTATTATGGGTAATGCCGCATTCATTTCCTAAAGACGATAGGTTAAGTATCTGCCCTATCCGTCCTGCGCAGAGTTTTAAGAACTTCTGGAATACGTTAAGATCGCCTATATTTTTTATAAGGCGGACATCTCTTTCCACATATGTCTGTATGTAGTTGGCGTACCAATCGGAAGGCGGTATCTTTTTGTCATAAATGCGCGGATAGAACCCCTTAAATAAATAATCGTCGATGTCTTTAATACGATAAGAGGTCTTTTCCAATTCCTCGATGCTAAAAGGCAGTAATTTTAATATGGCGGCGCGGCCGGCCAGTGTCTGGGATACGTGCTCGTGCAGTAAAATATTTTGTGAGCCCGTAAGGATGAATTGACCTGCTGATTTTTTCTTATCCACCTGCGTCTGGATATAAGAAAAAAGTTTCGGTACCCGCTGAACCTCGTCTATAATGACACCCTTGTCATATGTAGACAGGAAGCCTCGCGGATCGATTTCGGCGAATTCTCTGGTATCGAGGTCCTCCAGGGAAACATATGCCAGCTTCGGGAACACATTCTTTACGAGTGTTGTCTTACCGGATTGTCGCGGCCCCGTAACAGAAACTACAGGGAATTTTAAGGCCAGGTCGTGAAGTTTTTTAGAGATAGTTCTTGTTATCATGCGTAAAGTATACATTATATTGGACAAATTGTCAATATAATTTACAATTTGTCCGACTAAATCTTACTGACTTTCTGCCCCCGCTTCTGCAGTATATTTGAGAATTTCGACGCGACGATGTTCATCTCCAGCGGCTTTACCGCATAGTCTGTTGCTCCTAACTTCATAGCCTCTTCAGATACCTCATCACTGACATATGCGGAGACTACGAGAATATCCACTTTTGGGTTGATCTCTTTTGCCTCTTTTATTACGGCAATGCCGCCCTTCTTGGGCATCTTTATATCGAGTATCATCACATCACATGGATTCGACCTTACGAATTTGACCGCCTCCTCGCCGTCCTTCGCTTCCCGGTATTTACAGTCGAACCTCTCCTCCAGGAAATCTATGATCATGTTGCGCGCGTCAACCTCATCATCCACTACCAGAACCACAGGCTTGTTCATGCCTTCTCCTTCATGAGTTCCTGGACTTTCTTTATAACAACTTCTTCCAGATAGTCTACCCTGAACGGTTTTGTTATATATTCATCTGCGCCGAGCGCACGGGCTTTTGCGACAATCTCCTTCTCCTCGTGGATGGTTAACATTATTACCTTAATACTTTTGTCCGAGGCCTTGACCTTTTCGAGCACTTCCAGGCCGCCCATACCCCGCATCCTGATATCGAGGAATATGATATCGGGCCTGTCCGTTCTTACCGCGGCGAGAGCGTCATCCCCGTTATTGGCGATCCTTACGCTGAATCCCCTGTGGCCGAAGAAATCCCTCAACGCGTCCGTTATCCCCTTTTCATCGTCGACTATCAACAGTTTTATCATAATAGCCCCTATTCTTTCAGTATAGTCCGTATGCTTTTTAACAACTCTTCCAGTTTTATCGGTTTTAATATTACTTCGGCGGCGCCCATTTTTTTGAATCGTTCAGGTATAGCGGGGTCATTCCAGGCAGTAATCAATATATAACACGTAGAGGGGCTGATCTCCCGGGCCTTCTTAAGAAAATAATCGCCGTCCATATCCGGCAATTTATAGTCGAACAACACGAGGTCAGGCTTATCTTTACTTATCGCGTCGAGCGCCTGCGACGATGACGCCGCGACGCAGACCGTGTATTTAAACTCCTGCAAAAATTTCTGCAACGAGAGGAGGTATTCCTCTTCGTCGTCTAATATGAGGATCTTCTTGCTCATAAGAGGCCGCCCTTAAAGATTAATGTGAAAGTCGTACCTTTCCCTTCATGGCTCTCGACCTTTATCTTTCCGTTGTTCCTCTCAGTCATGATCTTCACCAGGGCAAGGCCCAGCCCCGTCCCTTTCCCGGGTTCTTTCGTCGTAAAGAACGGCGTAAAGACCCTATCTAGGATTTCTTTTGGCATACCATGGCCGTTATCGGTGATCTTGATGGATATCTCACCGCCGTCATTCTTGTCGACGCTTATTATTATTTTGCCTGTGTTTTTATCGATTGCGTGGGATGCGTTTTTTATTAAATTGAACAGGATCTGCTTTAACTGGCCCCTGTCCGCCATAGCATATGCGTGTTCGCACATGATCCTTTTTTCTATCTTATCGCTTTCAATGATCATACCGTTCTTAAGAAACGTTATGGTCTCATCGATCGCTTCGCTTATATTTACCTTATCAAATACAAGCTTCTTATCCGGCTTGGCAAATTCGGACACCTGTTTGGTAATTTCGGCTATTCTCTGCGCACTCTCCAGACAAACCTTTGTTATATCGTTTATCTCGTTTATGATCTCGTCTTTGGTCTTGTGCGCCAACATTCCCTCTTTTGCCAGTATGCGAAATGTATCGAGCTTTATGGTAATAATATTAAGCGGATTACCTACCTCGTGATTTATGCCTGTGGCTATCGTGCCTACCAATGCCCTCTTCTCCGCGTCCGCTCTTTCATCAAAAAGCTGGGCGTTATTAAGCGAGATCGACAACGCGCCGGATAAGCCCGCCAACGCTTCGATATCATTCTCTGTATATTCTTCATCCGATTTTTTCTTCCCGAGGCACAGGAGACCTATGAGCTCTTTATGTATTAAAAGAGGTATTATCAATATTATATTCGACGCAGAGAAATGTTTATTTTCATGGAATAACGTTAACTTGTTGTCATTTTTTATATCTATTATTTTTCCGGTTTTCTCCAGTAATTTAACGAGCTCGGAACTGCCGGCGATTTTTAACGCTGTATCTTTAAAATCATGCGAGGCAATGAGGTCATATTGGCTTGTGAACCTATTATACATAAACACAGCTGAAGCCGCCGGGCGGATTGAAGTATTTAAAAAATCTACCGTTGACTGAGCTATGTCGGTAGTATTCAATATCATAGTCTTCAGCTCGTCCATGAATTCATTTATGAGATGTTTATAATCGTATTTTTTCTGGAAGAGATATTTGTCGGTGACTTTTATTAAAAGCATTTCCAGCGGGCGAACAGTAAATATGATAATCAGAGAGCTAACCGCAAATCCAAACAATCTATTGCTGCCTCCAAGAAGTTGTTGCAGCAAAAGTGTTACTGCCACAAAAATACCGAAAACAATCGTAAAAAGAGCCGCAAAAACAAGAGTCTTTTTTATTACTACTTCTATATCCATCAAATGATGCCGGATAATCGCATAGGCAATCAGACCAATAAAAAAGAAAGCACATATATATCCAAATGGGTAAACATTGATGAAAGGATATTTAACTAAATAATCGACTAATCCAAACGTTCCAATAGTAAACGCTAAAAGTACGTAGCGTGTTTGTTGATACATTAAACCTGGGACATCTTTCTTGCTTAAATTTTTAAAGAGTAGCCAAACTCCATAACAAAATAAAAAGGCAAACATTAGTAAAAATAAAATATAATATCTGCCCGCAACAGGATAATATCCCCAAAAATGCTTTGTTATACCGCCATAGATATAGTTAGTCTGGCTTAAGATTATTGAAGGTATGCAAAGTAAGTATAGAGCAACTACCAAAATACGGCTTACTTTTATATTCAAAAAAGTAATTATAAAATGGTACGCGAAAATAGGTATAAAAATTATACCTATAAACCCTATTCTTGCCCATTTAAGTGCCGCGGTTGGATTGTTATTTAAATACATAGCAGTATATCCAAATAACCACCAAACCATGCTGAAACAAAAAAGTGTAAAAATTATATTAACTCGCGATCTTTTATTATTGGCAAATACAAAAATCCCGATAATAGCTAATACAACACTTGTAATTAGCGGTGGAATTGCATATAAGTTCATTTTGTTCCCGGAATTTTATCTCTTGTTAAACTAATTCCCTGAAGATGGGTTGTTTTTTGCCATATATAATTCATTTCACCGTAAGGGCCCCCAGTTCTACCTGTACCTCCATGCGTTGATAAAAATAAAGAGAAATCTACATGTCGAGAGTTAATTCTTATTAGTCCGCTATTATGAATATACCGTATGAATTTACGAGTATATAAACTTGACTTAACCCATAAAGACGTACGTAATCCGTATTCATTAGAATTTGCTATAGTCATCATCTTTTTGAATATATCTTCATCATTTGAACCCTTAACCTTCACTAAAGGTAATAAAGGGAAAAAGTTTTCTTCTTTAACAACTTTCATTTCCAAAGCTTTCTCACCATTCTCAATTGATACAATAGCTGGAATTATAAAAGCACCTTTATTATCCTTGTTACCTTCATAATTTACCTTTTCTCCACCTTGAATAAGCTTAGCGCCTTTTTCTATTGCATCTTCAAGAAATTCGTTAAATTCTTTCATCATCATGACTGGCGTAAGGCATGTTTTAGGATCAGACGGCAAACCAACTTTCATCTTTCTAAGTTCAACTGAAAACTTCTTTAGAAACCTGTCATATATTGACTCATGAATAATGGCAGCCTTAGGAACCATACATATTTGTGTAGAACCTAAAAAAGCATCTAAAAGTGAGTTAATTGCATTGTCTAAATCGGCATCTTTCCACACAAATAACATATCATTTCCGGATAACTCTAATATGGGTTTCTTGCCTGCAAGATAAATTCTTTTTCCTATTTCCAATCCCTTTTCGCTGGTCCCAAAATACATTATGTCATTCACAAAAGGGCTTTCTATCCATTCATCTGTAATTTTTTTAGAATTTCCTATTACTATATTAACGGTGCCGTCAGGAGCACCATTCGCTTTTGCCGCTTTCCATACAATTTCTTTCCAAAGAAATATGGTGGCCAGCGGTGTTCGCAAAGGCGGCTTGACTATTAGTGTATTGCCCGCAAGCAATGCAAACCCTGCGGTTAAGGAATTGCTACAAGGGGCATTTTTGGGTGGGCTAACACAAACTACGCCATCCGGCTTTCGAGCTAAATACATCGTTTCATTTTTACCTCGACCGACTTCTGTCCATAGTTCATCTTTAAAAAAATCTAAAGACTCGGGACGATATGCTTTCTCCATACCTGAAAACTCCCATTCGCATAGTTTTCGAGGATGCCCTTCGACAACAAATAGGTTCAATAATTCTTCTTTTTTCTCTAAAAGATTTTTATGAATATCTCCTAAAATTTTTCTTCTTATACTCACAGGAAAATATCTAAATTTTTGGCTCGCATTGTATGCTGACTCAATTGCCTTTTTGTTTGTCTCATCTTCATCTATACAATATTTCGCATAAATATACTCATTGGCGGATGGGACACTAATATTCTTTTTTAAAGAAGATATAACCTTGTATGGTGTTTTAAAATCTTTAATAACTTGATCAGTATATGGAAAATATTCATATGCCCCCGTGTCCAAGTCTTGTCCGTTAACTAAAAGCGTAAAAATCCGCATTCTACCTCCATTTACAGAATTGTCTACTTCTTTACCAATCCATGTCTTATGCATTCTTTTTCGACAAAATCCACAAGCTTCTGGTTCGAGATCCGCAATCCCTCGTCGTCCATAGAATTCTGATTGCAGAATTTTATCCCTTCTTTTTCGAGTTCACGCAATTCGAGTTCTGTCTTGGGAAAAACGCCATGCAGTATCACTGTCTCCGGTTTGTGGCTTGAATTCATCATGAGCCCGGCGAATGTCTTAGTATCTTCCATATTGAATAATGAATCGTACATTATCACTATATCGGGCTGATAATCATACAGAACATTCAGCCCCTCCTTCTCGATGCCCCCTCTATTGCCATAAACAACCTTCATCTCATAATCGCCGTCCAACATTCCTTCAGCCGCGAAATATCCGCAGGTGAATCCGTAAACTATCGGATTCGGCTCTACAAACAACAGCTTTGCTTTCGGCGTCTGTTTGTTTTCCGGTTCCGCCTTCTCTTTTGTGGGATAAACCCTTGTGTCCTTGTGTGAATCCTCTATAACGTATCGGATCCTGTCTATGAGCTTGGATAAGTCTATAGGTTTCGAGAAAAAGCCATCTATACCGATCTTCTCGACTTCTTCTTTTACCTCTTTGTCATAAGCGGTTATTATAATTACTTTTGTTTTAGAATGTGTTTTTCTTAGGTGTTTTAATATCTGTATACCATCCACACCGGGCATCCTTACATCGAGAAGTATGAGGTCGAGATTCTTAATAGAATCTATGACATTTAATGCCTCATTACCGTTTAAAGCCGTGAGCATGTCATAACCCAAAGCGGTGAAGAAGCCTTTCAGGCTCATGGTTACTTCTTTTTCGTCGTCTACGACCAGGATCACGCCTTTTTCATTATCATCCATTACTTATTTCTCCTTTACATTTTCATGCTCTTCGAGCCATTTATCAAGGCGCTCTTTCTTGAACCGCCACTGCCTTCCCATCTTTGTAGCCGGCAGCCTGTTAGATTGTATTAAACGATATAAGGTAGCTCTCGACGTCTTAAGATATCGTTTTGCGTCATTAAAATCCATCAAAGTATCCATATTCCGCCTTATTATTGGTTTACTATCATTGATTACCTGTGAGTATTAAATATACACTACGAAACAGAAAAAGGCAAATCCAGGGAGACAAAAAAGTCACAGCAAACTGTGGATTTTTTTGGAATTAATTAGGAAGGACGGGACACCAATACTTTTTCTTCAAGCTTGGTAATACGTTTTTCGTGATTATCTAAATTTTAGGGAAAATTAGGGAAAATTAGGGACAGAAAATTAGGGACAGACACCTATTTCTCACTACCAGCATTCTTCGGTCTCCCTATCGGTAGCGCATGTAATCGATTTCCGAATTTCTTCTCGAGCTTTTGAATAAACGCGTTGCTTCCCAGAGGCCTGCCGGTCATAGTATGCTTACGAATAACTGACACTTCATCCGGCTCATCGCCTTTATCTATGAATTCCTTCCACTGCCCTTGTTTGATGTCGACATATTTAAAGAGTTTGCTCGCATCGATTATATCGTCGGTCGAGACGGCACAATGGCTTCTCGCGCTTGACCACATATAATCAATCGGCGTCTTGGCCGCCTTCACCCTAACCGGATTGCGCTCTACATATCTGGCTGCGGCTAAAAGACGGCGATCATCAAGAACGCATGAATAGTACCTGCCCTGCCAGAGATGTCCTGCGGCTTTCAGCTTTTTATTGAAGTACTGCGCATATCGTGTGTGGACAATGCGAAACGTATCCCCAAGGGAATTTTCGTCTCTCGGTATGGCAATAAAGTGAATATGGTTATTCATAAGGCAGTACGCGAGAATATCCAGGCGGTATTTTTGGCCGTACCCGGCCATGAGGAAAAGGTATTGTCTTCGGTCAGAATCATCTTTGAATATGTTCTGGCGATAGTTACCTCTCTGAGTGATATGATGCGGATATTCCGGAATGACTAATCGCGCAATTCGCGGCATAAGGCAATGCTATCATGAAGCCGTGTGGATGTCAATTTAAATAGGTGTCTGTCCCAGTAGTGTCCCAACGTTTCGATTCTAATGTTCGTAACTACTTGAGCTTAATATGGTAACAAAGCAAAACGTTTTTATCGATTTCAAGTCGCTTATGTGTTATTTTGGCGCTCTATATAAAGGAGCGCTCAATGAACACCGGCAAAACCGTTTTTTCTCAAGTTATGGAATTCCTGCCCTTCTACGAATTCCGCAAATGTGTCGAACGTTATCATGGCGATTACAAAGTCAAAAGCTTTACTTGCATGGATCAATTCTTATGTCTTGCCTTCGCGCAACTGACCTTTCGAGAAAGCCTGCGCGATATCGAGGCGTGCTTGCGCTCCATGCAGAGCAAATTATATCACATGGGTATACGCGGACGCGTTTCGCGCAACACATTATCGAACGCGAACAACCAGAGAGACTGGCATATTTATGCTGACTTTGCTCAAATTCTCATCCATAGAGCAAGACCTTTATACGCTGATGATTCTTTCGGCGTCGCTTTGGATGATACCATATACGCGCTCGATTCTACAACGATTGATCTGTGCCTTACGTTATTCCCATGGGCTCGTTATCAAAGAGATCACGGAGCCATTAAAATTCATACGCTCCTGGACTTGCGCGGACCCATTCCGGCGTTTATCGATATCACCGACGGAAAAATTGCCGATGTCGACATCCTGGACTCGCTTATTCCTGAAGCCGGATCGTTCTATATCATGGACCGCGGCTATCACGATTTTACCAGGCTTTATGCGCTGCATCAGGCTAAGGCGACCTTTATTATACGAGATAAGGCCAATACCCTGCATCAAAGAGTATATTCGCGGCCGGTTGACAAAAACACAGGATTGCGTTGTGACCAGACGATCGCGCTCAGTCCATATGGAACCGAACGCTATCCTGAATTACTGCGTCTAGTCCGATTTTTTGACTCAAAGAGCAACAAGCGTTTTATGTTCTTGACGAATAACTTTACCATAGAAGCGTTAACCGTCGCTGAGTTATACAAGGCGCGATGGAAAGTCGAGCTATTTTTTAAATGGATCAAGCAGCATCTGCGCATCAAGGCGTTCTTCGGAACATCTGAGAACGCGGTGAAGACGCAGATTTGGGTTGCCGTATCCGTTTACATATTAATCGCAATTGTCAAAAAGCGTTTGAACCTGAAGCTCGATCTTTACACTATTTTACAGATTCTGAGTGTCAGCATATTCGAGAAAACACCTATAGCACAAGTACTTATGGCAATTGATACGGTCGACAAAAATGATCAAATCGATAACCAATTGTTATTGTTCAAGTTATGATGGGACACTACTGGTGTCTGTCCCCTATTTACTTTCTATTTACTATTTAATTCTTCTCTTTCCTGCTGCTATTTCTGCTCTTCTGTCCCTACTTTCTACTCAGCCGGATCAGGGTAAGCCCGGAATAGGCGACAAAAATGAGTTAAATGCTAAGTAAAAATTATTGTCTTTTCTTAGCAATAATTTTTTGCACTACACCAACTGGGATCAACATAAGGCCTATTAAAGTTATTAGGCGTATAAGGTCGCGAGGAATTCCTACTATATTGTTTTTCATAAGCACGGTATTAATCAAACCACCTATTATAAAAAGAAGAATGCCTGTTTTTAGCACGGAAATTTTAGCCATAGTTATTTTTGAACTCCATCATAATGATTACGTATTTTATGCCATTCGGAAAAATCACCCTTTAGCATTGGCATGCAATATTCTTTAAGAAGCTGTGCCATTCTGCTCATTTCGTCTGCAATTTCTTCCTCTTTAATATTTCTTACAGCAAGTCCTGTTTTATCGTTAAAATAGTGGACAATTTGATTAAGATCTAACGACGGCTTGTAATAATAAGGAGGTTTAATCATAACGGCTATGTGCAGAGGCCTATCCCATGAAATCATAACTTCACATTTATCATTCCGTGCGGTGAAAACAGTCTCAGGGTCTTCCTTAAATACAAATCCATAATCTGAAATAAGAAAATTGAACGTGCTAAAAACGCTGTCGCTAAATATTTTCTTAAAGTTGCTCATACGAACCTACTTTCTCTTCATATATGCACCAACAACTTCATAGCCCCGTTCTCGTAAATACTCTATTTCTTTCAAAAACATTGTTCCTGGTTCTGCTTTGCTAAGAGGACTTGCTAAAAATATTTCATCTCCCCGGCTTATGGCATCGTCTAACCATCGATAATTTACTGCCTCATTCCATAGCGGGTCTGGCAAATTCAAAACATTATGATTTGGCCAACCTTCCGCAACTGCTGTATCCCATCGGCGACCTATTACTGTTGTTTTCTTTCCACTTTGCGCTGCTAATTGCTTAGCGGATACCAATGCTTCGTTAACAGCAACACCGCCTTCAAGGCGTAGCGCACTTACTGCAAGACCTTTAACAACGCTACCAACGACAAGAGCTCGCCCTACTTCTTGTAGAATTTTACCCGACCCTAAGAATGCTTGATAACCTGCTGATAGTGCATCTCCACTTTGAGCGGCTTCCCATGCCCCAGAAAAGTTATCCAACGCACCAGGTAATGATTCGCCAAACCTAAAGATATCTGTAACCGTTGCCTTAAAGAAATCTTTTGCGGAATTAACAGCTGTTGCGCTTAGAATCCAGCCCATATTGTTCTGGGCATCGCCGAGGAACCAATCTGCCATCTGGTCTATCTTTTGATCTGTTATATCCACATATTGTGAAAGAGCAAATTTACTATACCACGGCTCACTCTGAGATAGCGATTCTTGTAGCGTAGCAGATGTCTGATTCGTTACAAACTCGCCATTCCTAACAACTATATCCGTGTTTGAAGTCAGGTTTTTAATAACGGCGTTTTTGAAATCACCGTTAGAATCAAACTCTACCGCTTGCCCATTCTCTCCATAAATCTGATAGGCAACGTCTCCATCGTAACTTTGGAATTCAGCATCAGTAAGCGCGTAATTCCTTACATCAAGGCTTACAAGTCCGAGCTCAGTGTAGTTAGTGCTTGTTCCATTTTTTAGCACCATTTCACCTTGATAATCAATGCCGAACTCTCCTTCATTGTAATATGTTCCTTTGGATTGCGCAAGGATTTCTGAACCATCTGCGGAAATAATCAAATAATCGCCAGTTTCCCCTGTAGGCATAATAAGAGCTGCCTCACCATCAAACGTAGTAGTCGAAGGCCTTAGATTCTCGGGTAACTCTTCGGGATTATTTAGGGCAGTCTGGATGTAGTTAAATACAGTGCCGCCATTTCTTATCATGCTTTCAACAGCATCTCTATAAAAGATGCTTGTGGCGCATGTTTCAAGCGTTTCGGCAAGACCACGCTCCTGAATCATTTGGGATACGCTAAGAATTTTTGAAATATATACGGCTCGCGACCATGGATTATCACCAGGGCCATCAAGTGTAAATATACTGCCAGTAGATTCAATTAAGGCATCATATATACCCTTAAATACATCATGATCCTCAGATAAGCCTCCAGCTATTGCCCCGGAAAGAATTCGTGCTGTTATAGCGCCTATCAGTGGATCTAAATCTTGCGTCGCAAATTCCATGCCTATGGTCACTGCGCCACGCAACAAGCCATCTGTGATGCTATTCCATATGTCTGTTGGATTTGTGCCTGGGGTTAATCCGACTTGGATAGAGCTAACTATTGGTAATCCTAAAACGTAGGATATCCTCGGATCCACGCCCAGCCAGTCGCCTAATAAACCAACCCCGGCAAATGCGGCTTCTGAAGCAAGATTTATACCAACTTCGGTAATTGTTTCGGAGACGGTGCTTAGATCGAACATTCCTTCGGTGAGCGTACCGGCGGCCATCGACAGGGCGCTTACAATAGGCGGCGGAAGGTCTATTATGGTTCCGAGGTAATTCACGCCCTGCATAGCCAGCGCGCCAAACGCGCTCTGGAAATGGAAGAACCCTTCGACGGGATTACCAATAGCCCCGGTTATCCCGCCCGTAACGAACGCGCTTATGAGATTCGAGATCATAGGATCGACGCCTAACGCTTCCAGGCCGGCGTTAATCGCGTAATTGGCGGCTACGCTGACCACCGTCTTCCCCACAAACGTCACGACCGTCTCGGCGAACGTCGCTTCGGCGCCCGAGGCCAACAGCCCCGTCGAGAAGAAACTCGCGAATCCCTTAAATAACGACATGCCGACGAACTTGACGCCCGCGAATATGGCTTCGCCTATCGCGCCGATACCGCCGGCTATCCCTCCGATAAAATTAGCCATGAGCGCCAGGCCGGCCTGTATAATGCCCTGGACGGCTATGACCACAGTCTGGATTATGGTAACTACAGCCGCCGCTATAGCCGCTATCACCTGCGCCACGGCGCTGAATATCGCGGCTATCAGGAAGAAGAGCTCGACGAAGCACGCGCCTCTAATCTTTTTGGACTGGTAATCCGTAAGAATGGTGCATTCATTTACCGGAGGCGTATCTTCGATGAGCGCGTAATTGCCTTGCCATGACTCGAGAAAATCCTTTACCTTTAACTTTACTACCTCGCCTCCGGGGCCTTGCGACGTCTCGCGGTAGGTCACCTCATCATTGGCGATGTCTATGCCTTCGAGCACTACATAATGCTTGCCTCCTATAAACAGGATCGCTTTCTTTCCCGAACCTGCCGGGACGAGCCTGGCCAATTCCTCTATCGATATCTTCACAGGCGTGAGAATGAAGCCCTTTATCCGGGCGATGTTCTTCAAGGCATATGCCGAGATGAGAAGTTTCCCGTTGGAAAACCTGTTAATCGAGCCGGTGAGGACGTCTATAAGGATAGCGAGCTTCACGAGCTCCCTGTCCTCATAATCGACGCCTTTTGCTTTGAGTAACTCGCCCAGGACGTTCGACGCGCTCCGCCCGAAGTGCGGGTTCTGGCCCGAGAGCCAGGCGGTTATCTTATCCACATCATCGGCCGTTATGGAAACAACGTCCGCGGCCGTCAGCCCCAGCGATGAGAGATACTCGCCTCTCTCATTATCAGCCGCCATATCCAGATACCCGCGAAGTTCCCTCTCTACCTCCGCGCGGATCCATGCGATATCCGCCATCCGCCTGTTGTATTCCGAATCCGGATCCGAAGTATCACGCAAAGAGCCGCAGAGCGCCGCCACATCGAGCGCGCGGTCCGGAGAATTCTTGACCGCGTCAAGCCATACCTCTATCTCCGTCTCGCCTGGGTCGCGCCCTAATATGTCGCGGTACCTTTCCTGTATTACGGGCCTGGCCTCCTGGACCGATATCTGGTCCAGCAGCTCCTGTTTTTTCAGTTCCACGTCCGCCAGGACCCGGGCCTCTTCCGTGTCTAAATCGCCGATAAGGTCGGCCACCTGCGTTTCATATCCGGATATCTCCGCGGCTTCCTGTGCATTCAATTCGGATATATACCTCCGGACCTTCCCCATCTCGCCGAGTATATAATCGCGCGTCCTGTTCTTCTCTTCTTTCGCGCCCCACTGCCACCAGTAGATCTTCCTCTTTTCATTGTCATCATACATGCGCTGGAGATCGTTTAGCGCGGCATACAGCGGCGCCCTTGCCGCGTCATAAGCCGACCTTATGATCTGCACGTTTTCGGCGGATTGGATGGTCAGTTCGGCAATAGTCTCTCTCTTTTCTTCCGACATCCGATACTTCATCTCTTCTATCTTTATTTCCGCGTCGCGACGCGCCTGTTCCAGGCATAGCGCAGTTATCGCGCCTTCCTCGTCGTATGTGTAACCAGCTATGGTGTCTCCGTGTATGTCCGTTACATACTCGACCTTGCCGTCACCGCTATAAAAGGTTATCGTCCTGTCGGCCTTGACGAGAGCTCTTAATTTTCCGTCTTTGTCGTAATCCGATATAACCGCGGTTTCTTCATCCAGTTCATAGCCTATCGACGCCTTTACCCTATCCCACCTTATTTCACGGCAATTGACGGAGGGGTCAAAGTAGAGAGTGCCTATATCGAGAGCTTCGGCGTCAGGCGGGATCGCGGGGTCATATAATGAGCAATCTTCTTTAAGAGGCGTATATTTGTCGAACTCGTTTTGGCCTCTGTTCACTATCGGAGTTATGATACCGAGAAGCCGTCTTTGTCCGATCTCGCCTATCTTATATTTTGTCTTATCGGCGTCCGCGTATCCTATATAATGGAACGGTATATCGTGCATCCATACGAATGTGCCGCCTTCTTCCAGATACGGCCGGACAGGAGATTCCCAGGTATACCTGCTCACGATGGTAGAGGGCGCGACATCCTGGCCCATTATCACAACCGAATCCTCGCCGTAAGATTTAAGGAACTGCCTTAATTCATCGGCATTTAATACCTGGAACCCCTTGGATACGAAGTAATTTACCATCCTGGAAGAGAAGCTCGCGGTAGTCCAATTGGTCGGATATCTCGAATCGTAATAGATAGCCTTATGCGTCTTATCGCCTACCATAGCGTAGAGCTCATCCATCTTCGACGTTTCGTAGACATCGTTCATCTCGTCCCAGAGGCGAATGAATCCTGAATCGGGGTATGAAGGATTGAAATTCTTTATATAACTTGATGCATAGCCTTTCGAGTCGACATATAGCGGTTCTATCTCATCGGTAATCTGGGTGGGGCGTATGCTGTACCAGTTTACATCAGGCGCCTCGTGAAGAGCTTCGGAACCAACAGGGTTTCCGTCTTTGTCGTAGTAAGAACGCTCAATAGTGTAGTTTGAAATTATGGCGGGGCCTGTGCCTCTCTTATTCAACAGCTCTTTCGCCGATCCTGCAGCGGCGCCTTTGCGGCCAATTATCGCGAACGAATCATGGTCGTATAATTCCCGTATCCTGGCGCTTCCTATCGATTCAAGGGCGCGTTTGGCGCTCTCTGTCAGGTGATACCACCCTTCATCGCCGACAGTCGCGGCCACAAAGTCACCGTCGGAAACAGAATTTATGAAGTGGCCATTCGTTCCGCTTCGCCCTCGCCCAGGTGATTTACGTTG
>Ga0265297_10001778_pt1 | contig 47875 bp, 46 predicted proteins | sample Munlanlwell13791_FD_192502 | JGI IMG/M metagenome (GOLD analysis project Ga0265297, IMG submission 192502) | Leachate microbial communities from a municipal landfill in Southern Ontario, Canada - Leachate well 137-91 | ecosystem: Engineered > Solid waste > Landfill > Unclassified | place...
TTGGAGCCATATGGTTCATGTAATCTGGGTTCGATTAATTTGTCCAAAATGGTGGCGCAAGACAATGGTAACTCTCATGTTGATTATGATAAATTACGGCGGACGGTTCGAATCGCGGTTAGATTTTTAGATAATGTGGTGGATGCCAATCGGTATCCTTTGCCTCAAATTGAAGTGGTGTCAATGCAACTACGGCGAATAGGATTGGGAGTGATGGGTTTCGCGGAAATGTTGATTAAACTGTCCGTCCCCTATAATTCCAACGACGCGGTGCGCCTGGCTGATGAGGTGATGGGATTTATTCACAGTGAGGCATGGAAAATGTCACGGGAGTTGGCTGTCAAAAGAGGGGCTTTTCCGGCCTTTGAGCGCAGTATTTTTAAGCAAAGAGGTGAAGAGCTTTGTCGTAATGCGGCCATCACGACCGTGGCGCCGACGGGGCAAACTAGCATTATTTCGGGTTGCAGCAGTGGGATTGAACCATTGTTCGCCATTTCATTTGTGCGGGAAAATGTGTTGGATGGCCAGCCAATGACCGATGTTAATCCTTTGTTTGAAAAAATTGCCAAGGAACGGGGGTTCTATTCGGCGGGTTTAATGGAAAAGATTGCCCAAAAAGGTAGTATCCAGGAGATGTTGGAGGTACCGGAGGATATCAGGCGCGTATTTGTCACTTCGCACGATATTGCCCCGGAATGGCATGTCAAAATTCAGGCGGCTTTTCAGAAACATGTCGATAGCGGGGTATCGAAGACGGTTAATTTTAGTCATAGCGCCAGTAAAGAAGATGTTCGACAAGTATATAAATTGGCCTATGATTTAGGTTGCAAGGGAGTGACTATTTATCGGGATGGTTGTCGAGATAAACAAGTATTAAATATTGCTGGGACAAAAAATTTGCAGAAGAAAAATGGCGAACTGGGAGTTTTGGATTTGGAGAGGTTGGACAAGTCAATTATTATTCCTAAAGAAAGGCCACAGGTGATGACGGGAAAAACCATTAAAATTGAAACTGGTGAAGGTCGATTATTTGTGACGATAAATCAGGATGAAGAGGGTAATCCATTTGAATTATTTGCCACCATGGGGAAATCGGGAGGTTTTTCCGCGGCGCAAACTGAGGCGATTGGTCGGCTGATATCACTCTGTTTGCGTTCTGGGTTAGAACCAAATCAAATCATTAAACAACTTAAAGGTATCCGTGGGGGCCGACCAATTGGCTTTGGGCCCAATCGTGTTTTGTCATCACCGGATGCGATTGCCAAGGCGTTGGAGATTTATTTACGCCCACCCTTGGATTTGGAGTTTGATAGTCATGATCATGTTAAACAGCCAATAGTCACGGATGACGATTTGGCTAATACACCAATGTATGAAACTTGTATTGAGTGCGGCGGGGTGATGGAGCAAGAAGGGGGCTGTGCGGTTTGTCATGATTGTGGTTACTCACAGTGTGGATAGTAAATAAAGGATCAAGTTTCAAGGATCAAGTATCAAGTGACAAGTATATTTACTTGATTCTTGAAACTTGATCCTTATTATTTATGCTAATATATACCTAGATAATAATATTGGGAGGATTGAACATGAACAAAAAATTAGTTTTGGCATTGGTCGCCGTGACTTTTGCTTTATCAATTATTACTTTTCTAACTGTTTTGTAGTGTTTATTTAAATCAAATGAGGGTCAATATGAGCAGTCTTCTTCAAAAGGTAAGAGGTTCTTTGAAAAAGGGTCGGACACATCGATTCGATGTTAAACACCCGGATTTTTCGGTGGCCAAAAGACGTAATTTTAAAAGAATAATGTTGCCGTCGGGTCGTTTTTTTATTTTACCGATTGACCAAGGACTGGAGCATGGACCGAGCGATTTTTTAGAAAATCCAGCCTGTGGAGATCCAGAGTACCAATTGCGTTTAGCCAAAGAAGTTGGTTTCTCGGCGATAGCTATGCAAATTGGTTTAGCTCGGAAATATTGGCAAATGCCGGAGTATAAAAAATCTGTTCCTCTCGTATTAAAGATTAACGGTAAGACTTGTATTCCCAATGATTCCGGGCCGTTTTCGCCGGCCGATGCCACCGTGGAAGAAGCGGCGGCTTTGGGGGCCATGGCGATTGGGTATACATTGTATGTTGGATCAAGTGACCAAGATGATGATTTTATCCAGTTCCGCCAGATCAGACAGGCTGCCTTTCGATTTGATTTACCGGTGATAGTTTGGGCTTATCCAAGGGGAAAAGAGATTGATGAGTATGGTGGCAAAAATAGTTTGGCGGCAATTGATTATGCGGTGCGAGTAGCCATGGAGTTGGGAGCCGACGTGGTTAAATTTAACTTACCGGTTTTTCCTAAAGATGGTTACCAAAAAGACAGTTGTTTCGAAAAATATAATGAGTTGAAGGGTCTTTCGGAGGCCGAAATGTTACAAAAGGTAATCAACACGGCTGGCAAATTGGGAACACTTTTGTCGGGCGGCGATCAAGTGAGTGAGACAACGGCTTTGCATCACGCCAGTTTGGCGGTAAAATGCGGTATAGATGGAGTTATTTTTGGTCGTAATGTCTGGCAGCGGGAGTACAAAGCAGCAGTTGATTTTTCATTGAAGATCAAGAAGATATTATTGAAATAAGTCTCAAGTTTCAAGGATGCCGCCATCGTCTAACGGTTAGGACGTCAGATTCTCAATCTGGTAATCGGGGTTCGATTCCCCGTGGCGGTACTTAAGAAAAAGCTATTAATATTTATATTAATTTAGTCTTATGTGGTATCAATCAATTCAAACATTGTCGATTGGCGGATTACAGATTCAGGTGTGGGGGCTGATGTTGGCTGTCGGATCAATACTGGGTTGGTGGTTGTTTGATTATAATTTGCTGTGGCGAAAGATTAAAATTGATACTTCCTGGCTGGTGTTGGGTTTTATTTTCTTTTCTCTGGTAGGGGCGAGATTGATTCATGTCGGTTTGAATTGGTCATTGTATAGTAATGACTGGTTAAGTATATTCTGGCTTTGGCAGGGGGGGATGGCTTCATATGGAGCTTTTATTTTTGGTATTTGTTTTATCTGGTTTTATCGACGCTGGTATATTAAGTCCGGTCAGCAGATTGATTTTATTGACGCGACCGTGCCGGCGATGTGTTTGGTACTAATGATGGCCAGGGTAGGTTGTTTTTTAATAAATGATCATATTGGGAAAGTGGCCGATTTGTTTTGGTCGATCTGGGTGATGGGAAGTATGCGGCATCCATTGTCGATGTACTATGTCTTGTTGGATTTTTTCTTGTTTGTGTTAACACTTAATTTTTACTATCAGTCAATAATGAGGGGGAGATTGTTGTGGTTAGTATTGATAATTTATGGAGTTGGGCGGTTGTTGATTGATTGGTTATATAAAGATTTTATGGGTGATAATTTGTCTTTTGGGGCAACGATGGTGGTTAGTCTAATATTTGTTATTTTTGGGGCGATTATGTTGTATAATCAAAGTAGGAAGTTTCCCTAATCATACTTTAATTATTCTTTAATCTTAATTGATAATTAAAGATGGCTTCCATCTTTTATTTTTTTATTTTATAAATGTATGAAAATATTAGTGGTTGAAGATGAAAAAAGAATTACCAGTTTTATTCGTAAGGGACTTCAATATGAAGGTTATGCGGTCGATATTGCCTACAATGGTGATGTTGGATATCAAAAAGCCAAAGATGATAGTCTTGATTTGATTATATTGGATTTAATGTTGCCCGGGATGGATGGCGTGGAATTATGTCGCCGGATCAGGGAAGAGGGGATGGTAACGCCGGTGATAATGTTGACCGCCAAGGATAGTATTGATGATAAAGTAAAAGGATTGGACGCGGGAGCGGATGACTATTTGGTTAAGCCATTTGCTTTCAAAGAGTTGTTGGCTAGGGTTAGATCGTTATTACGTAGCGGTGACTCAGCCAAAACGACGGTGATAAAAGTTGGTGAATTGGAATTAGATCCCTCCAGTCGAGAGGTTAAACGCGAGGGAGAAAATATTGATCTAAGTCGTAAAGAGTACGGATTATTGGAATATATGATGCGAAATTCAAATCAAGTTTTAACCAGAACGATGATTGCCGAACATGTCTGGGATTATGATTTTGATAGTTTTACCAATACAATTGATGTCTATATTCGGTATTTACGTCGTAAGGTGGATGACGGTTATAAAAAAAAGTATATCCGGACTATTCGAGGAGTAGGTTATAAGATTAGCGATAAATAATGCGTGGAATAGAAAAAATTGAATTCCGAGGTGATAGTTTAGATGTTGATAATTTACCTTGTAGCGAATTGCTTGACTTGATTTCGTCGGGCATTTTTATTTTGGATTTGGATCGAAAGATAAAGTATTTGAATGAAATGATGATTCGAACCTCGAAGATGAGTAAAGAATATTTTATTGATCATGAATTTATCAGTGTTGCTCGAGGTATTGAAATAAGTTTACTGGACGGTCTTTTTGATCAAGTAAATAAAACAAAACTTGTTCAGAAAAAAAAGAACGTTAAGCATAATTATCGCCCGGGAGAATATAGCCATATCGATATTTATGTATTTCCTTATCTTGATCGGCAAGATAAATTAATTGGCTATGTGGTGTTGGTAGAAAGCGCTTCGCTTGATCATAAATATTTTTTGTCGGCCTACCGGACTAATGTTTTTGTGAGATATGTGGTTGATGCCATGTTGGAGGGAGCCACGGTGATTGATGAACAAGGAAGATTGGAATATGCCAATAAAAAATTTTATGAATTGGCAGGGTATGAACCGGAAGAAATTTTGGGTAAACATTGGACATATTGGTGTCATGAAGATGATTTGACGGTGGTGGATAATCAGAAAATAATTAAAAATGAAATAATATCCAACGGTGTCTCCAAGTATCAGTTGCGTATACGTCGGAAAGATGGTACTTATTTGCCGGTGATGTTATTGGTTTCAAAACCTGATAATAATCAGTACAATATTATGTCAATTGGCCTGATTACGGATATTTCAGAAACTTTACGTTTAGAAACCGATTATCGTCAGATTAGTATTTTGAATAAAAAGATATTGGAAACAATTCCGACTGCAATTATTACTTTGGATCGAGATTTATTGATCAGATCAGTCAATAGTCGGGTCGAAAATATTTTTGATCGCCAGATTGATCAAATACGGGGGATGAGATTGGAAGATGTTTTTCCGGAGGTGCAGATTTTTAGTGAGTGGTCGGGGTGGGTGTTAAGGAGTTTAAAGCCATATCAGGTGGATCGATATAAATTGAATTTGGCTTCGGGACGGGGAGCCATGTTTGTTAACGTGCGGATTAACCCTTTACTGGATCAAGATCGGGAAGTTAATGGTGTGGTTTGCGCTTTTGATGATGTTACTTCCAGTGCTTTATTGGAAGAAAAAATTGAGGCATCGTATCGGAAGTTGGAAGTTACTCACAACAAGTTGACCAAATTGTTAGCTCGGCAACGGGATTTTCTGGCGGATGTTTCGCATGAGTTAAGAACGCCGATTACGGTCATTTTAGGCAATGTGGAGGTGGCGATGCAAGATCGTTATATTAAATACGATGAATTGATCAGTGTTTTGCATCTGGTGGAGAGTGAAGCGAAAAGAATGTCATCGCTGGTGGGCGATCTAATGACTTTGGCTAAAATGGAGGGGGGAGAAATAAAACTGAATTATTCTAGGTTTTATGTAACCGATATTTTGGAGGGTATGCAAAGTAAAATTAATGTTATAGCTGGCCGGAAGAGGAAAATAATAATTGAGCCGGTAGAGAAATTGTTGGTTTGGGGTGATAAGTATCGAATTGCTGCTTTGTTGTGGAATTTGATTGAAAATGCCATTAAATTTAGTCAGAAAAATGGCCAGATAAATATTAATATTTATCAGTCCCTAAAACATGCAGAGAATTTGGTGATTAAAGTGGCTGACAATGGTGCTGGCATTCCACCTGATCAATTAGAGGATATTTTTGAGCGTTTTTACCGAATTGACAAAACCCGCAATCGTGCCAAGGGTGGATCAGGTCTGGGATTGTCGATATGTAAATGGACAGCGGAGGCGCATCGCGGTTATATCAAGGTGAAAAGTAAGTTGAAGGAAGGATCTGTTTTTACAGTGGTATTGCCAATTGTGGTGCAAGATTAAAAGTCTTTAATTTAACTTTCCCCCTTTTTTAATATTAGTCTTCTATTCTAAGGATAGAAGACTATTTATATAGGAGGTGTTCAATGAGTACTATCAAGTTTATTCAAAAAGGAAAAACAAAACAAAAAAATGTGGGGCGGATTGCTGATCGTTTGCAGCTCGCGATGGAAAAAAATAATGAAGCGCGTCGAAAATTGACTGAATTACTGGAGATGGGCAAGGCGGTATTGGAAACGGCGGAGTATGCGGAAGCGAGAATGGAAGTATTGTATTGGCAAAAACGAGTTGATGAGCTAAGGAAATTATTTAATATTGGTTATAAAAGGAGCGCGGGCCAAGTGGTTGGTTTGGGGTCGACAGTTAAGGTTAGATACGGCGCGGTTAACAAAGAATATACCATTGTTACTTCGTTGGAAGCTGATCCAGCCAATGGTTATATTTCTGAAAATTCACCACTGGGGCGTGCTCTGCTGAATAAAAAAGCGAGTGATGATGTGTCAGTCCGAGCGCCTTCTGGTAATTTTGTTTACACGATTGAGTCGGTGGTCTAAAGAAAAAATTGTTAAGTTATTAAAAAAAGAAACATATATTGTTTCTTTTTTTAATAATTATGAATGACAAATGACGAATTGCAAAAATTAATACCAAAACTTCTTTATATATCTATTTTCTATTGAATAAAACTCGCCCTAGATGGTCGGTACTATTGATCAGGGCTCACACAGGTTATTCAATAGAAAATAGATATATAAAGAAGTTTTGGTATTAATTTTTGCAATTCGTCATTTGTCATCTGTTATTCCTAATTTCTAATTTCTAATTATTTTATATATTGTTAAAATATAGCCATGAGGTATTTATTGGCCATATGGCTCGGTAAAATAGTGCGGGCAGTACTATTGTTTTTGGGAAGAGGCGGAACGACTTTGCCGGGTTTGATGATGTCTAGAATTGATCCAAATGTATTACGTAATTTATCAAACAATCTGAAACATGGATCGGTGGTAGTAACGGGTACCAACGGTAAAACTTCGACCGCGAGAATTATTTCGGCTATTTTAGATCGTCATGGTTATGTGGTTATTAGTAATCGTTCCGGTTCTAATTTGGAAAGGGGTTTGGTGGCCAGCTATTTGGAATATGTTGATTGGCAGGGTCGGGCCAATTTGGATGTGGCGGTTTTGGAAGTGGATGAGGCTGATTTAATAAATATTCTGGGTAAGGTGGGGTGTCGTGAATTGGTGGTAACGAATTTTTTTCGAGATCAGTTGGATCGTTACGGTGAACTAATCACTTTGCGAGATATTGTCAAGAGATCGGTGAGCGATATGTTGGCGGGTAGCCGGGTGGTTTTGAATGCCGATGATCCTCTGGTGAATTCTTTGGCATCGGCTGTACCGGAGGGGGTAGAGGTGGTTTATTTTGGCATGAAGATTAAAGGGGAACAAAAATTAAATTTTGCGGTTGATGTTAATAAATGTGTCCAATGTGGGGGTGATTTAAAATACAGCCAGGTCTATCTGTCACATTTGGGTGATTATCTCTGCGTGAGTTGTGGGTTTACTCGACCCCAATTGGATTTATCATTGGTGAGAATGGAACCCAAGGGGATTCTCGGGGCGGAGTTAGAGGTGGAGTCAAAAAAATGGGGTAGGCAACAATTGCAGACAATATTGCCTGGTTTTTACAATGTCTACAATGTTCTAGCGGCGGTCATGGCGGTTGATTATTTTGAGGTGGAAATTGATTTGATCGCAGATATTTTACAACAGGTTAAGCCGGCTTTTGGCCGTTTTGAAAAGATTTTAATTGCTAAAAAAGAATTGTATCTGATGTTATCCAAAAATCCTTCGGGTTTTAATGAGTTATTACGAACTATTTTGGTGAGCGAAAATCCGATTAGTTTAATTTTTATTTTGAATGATAATTATGCTGATGGGCGGGATGTGTCTTGGATTTGGGATGTTGATTTTGAAAAACTGGCGGGCCGAATAGGTTGGATTGGCTTGGCAGGAATTAGAGCTTGGGACATGATGTTGCGGATCAAATATGCCAATATTGATATCCGGCGGGCGGGGGTGGAGCCGGATTATCAAAAACTAGTGGAAGGAGTTATCCAGTCGGAGGGGAGTGAGCCTATTTTTGTGATGGCCACCTATACTGGTATGTTGGAATTTCGAGCAGAATTACAAAAAAGAGGTTTGGTAACCGGTTTTTGGGAGGATTAAGTGGTGAAAAATGATTTTATTAAAATATGTTTTTTGTACAGCCGGTCAATGAATATCTATGGTGATCGGGGCAATATTATTTGTTTACAACATAGAGCCTGGTGGCGAGGTAAAGATGTGGTATTGATGGAATATAACGTTGGGGACGCGGCATTATTTGATGATGTGGATTTGTTTTTCTTTGGTGGCGGACAGGATTTTCAGCAATTGGAAGTAGCCAAAGATTTATTAAAAATCGGTGACAAAATAAAAAATCAGGTGTTGCATAAAAAAGCGGTCATATTGTCTGTTTGTGGAGGTTTACAATTGCTGGCTAAATATTATCAGACTCGTGATGGTAATCGTATTGAAGGTATTGGCCTGTTTGATGCCTATACAGTGGCGGGTAAAGAGAGATTTATTGGCAATGTGGTGGTGGAGTCAGATCTGTTTGGGCCGGAAAAATTGTTGGTGGGTTTTGAAAATCATAGCGGACGTACTTACGCCAATTGGCAAGTGGTCAAACCGTTGGGACGGGTAGTGGTGGGAGACGGCAATAACGGTGAAGATAAAACTGAGGGGATAGTATTTGAAAATGCGGTGGGTAGTTATTTGCATGGTAGTTTGCTTCCCAAAAATCCTTGGTTGGCCGACTGGTTATTAGAGAAGGCATTTGCCAGAAGATATGGTGATTATCAATTAGCGGAGCTCGATGATGAAGTGGAGATTAGAGCCAATCGTGAAGTGGTTAGTTTGGCCAAAAAAGTGGGTCGGGTGAAAAATATTACGTCAAATTGATAATCAATAATTACAAATTAGAAATTGGAAATTGAATTAGTCATATATCATTTATTTTAATTAATGGCAGCAAATGTATGGCCGGTGGTGTTAATGTAGATTTGTCTAATAATGGTTAGTTTTATGGCTAGCCATATAATTAAAATAAATGATATATGACTAATTCAATTTCCAATTTCTAATTTGTAATTATTGATTATCAATTTATTTGTTATGATGGATGTATGAGAAAATATGTGACAATTGTGATTGGTATTTTGGTAGTGGTCGGAATTGGCTGGTTAATATATTATTTATTTTTTACTCCAAAAGCGCCGGAGTTGTTAGCTTGTAATCAGGGGTGTACTGATAACTCGCAGTGTCAGAGTGGGCATTGTTTTAATGGTTTTTGTCGTAATGCTGATTGTGAGAACAGCGCTGATTGCCTTTGTCTGGTGGAGTCAAATGATGGAATAATTGTGCGCCAGGATTTTGCCGAGGATTTTCGAGATGGTGAGATTGATGATTTTTGGCAGTTTGACAATCATGGTAAAGATGCTAATTCATATCAGGTTGACTATATTAAAGAGCAATTGGTTTTAACCGCGATGGCGGGGACAAGCCAGTGGTCGAGCGATGATCTGGCGCCGACGTTGTATTTTTTGACTGATCGGAATTTTGAAATAACGGTCGAAATGGAATTTGATCCGCGGAGTGATTTTCAACACGCTGGTTTGGGTTTAATCAACCAAGCTACGGGCGAATGGGCGCGGGTGTCACGTTCATACGATTCACATTCGCTGCAGGACCCGCAAGATCAACCGAACACGGTCTATGTCATGGAAAAGAAAGTGGGAGCAGTGTTAAAGTATAAGCACGATAATTATCGGGATGTCCGGGTTTTTCTCCGAATGACACGTGAGAATGGATCGGCTACTTTTGCCTATAGTCGTGATCAAAAGGAATGGACGGTTTTGGATCAGGTTGATGTGACTGGCTATCCGGATGAGGTGGGAATATATTTATTTGCCTATTCAACCAACCAAACCAGTATTGAGGCGATTTATAAATATATTGATTTTCAGGTGCTGGAATAATTAATTACAAATTTGACGAGTTGCATGAATTAAGATTGTCATCCTGGAACCGAAAGGCGCCCTTGGCTCCACTTCGATATCCAGGATCCCCTAAAGTACAAAGGGGAGTATAAATATTAATAATGCTTAAGTGGTAAGGGGATCCTGGATAAGAAGCTCCGCCCTGGGCGGATTTCTTTCCAGGATGACAGTTTAATATTAATTCACACCACTCGTTAATTTGTAATTAAAAAGGAGGGTCGAGCTAATGGCTCGCGGAGGTTTTTTATGTCGGATATGGTTTTATATCGAAAATACCGATCACAAAATTTTGATCAGATTGTAGGTCAAAAACATATTGTGACCACTTTAAAAAATGCTGTGAAAATACAGCAGGTGGGTCATGCTTATCTTTTTTCCGGTCCGCGAGGGGTGGGGAAAACATCAGTTGCCCGGATCTTGTCACGGGCGGTTAATTGTGCTAATTTATCCGCCGATGGTAATCCGTGTAATCAATGTGATCACTGTTTATCTTTTATCCATCAGTCTTCTTTGGATTTAATTGAAATCGATGCCGCGTCCCATCGGGGCATTGATAGTATTCGGTCTTTGCAAGAGGGGGTGGGATTTGCGCCAACTTATTCCAAGCGGAAGGTATTTATCATCGATGAAGTGCACATGTTAACCAAAGAGGCCTTCAACGCTTTACTGAAGACTTTGGAGGAGCCACCCGCTCATGCCATATTTATTTTGGCCACGACGGAATTGGAAAAAGTGCCGGAGACGATCGTGTCTCGTTGCCAACATTTCCATTTTACCCGTTTGTCCAATAGTGAAATTGTTAATCATTTAGTTGATATCGCTGGTCGGGAAGGCAAAAAAATGGATTTGGCGGCAGCGGAGTTGGTGGCGGAGAGCGTGGGCGGTAGTGCCAGAGATGCATTGAGTGTTTTGGAACAGCTGGTTTTGTTAACGGGTGAACAAATTGGTGTCAATGAAACGCGTAAAATTCTTGGACTGGTTGAGGAAAAAATTATTTTTACTATTTTGGAGCAGCTATTGGCTGGCGATGTTAAAACAGTCTTGCAGGTCTATTATGACCAAGTATATTCGCCGGGGACAGATGTGAGGCGTTTTATGTCGTCTTGGCAGGCGTTTTTGCGACAATTACTCTTGGTCAAAGACGGAATTGGTGGGGGTGGACAAAATTGGTCAAGTCTGGTGAAAAAAATCGGAGTGGCTGAAATAGTTAAGATGCTGGATATTTTGACTGCAGTCCAGGCTCAGAAATATGAAATTGATTCGTTGTATTTTGAGGTTTTTGTTAACAAAGTTATTTTGGCATTTGCGCCAGTAGATAAAGATCATGTGGATAAAGTTGTTTTGGAGACCAAAGCGATGGAGCCGGAGCGAAAAGAATTAGCCAGCAATGAAATTGAAAACAAAACTGATCATAAAATTGATAGTGAAATTGATATCGAAATGATAAAAAATAAATGGCCGGAATATGTGAAAACAGTGAATGATGAGAAAGCGGTTTTGGGTTCAATTTTACGTACGGGTGTGGTGCGGGGCTGGAAAGATGGTTTGCTGGTGTTGGCTGTGCCGTTTACCTTTCACCGGCAGCAGTTGAATGAGATTAATAATCGGAATTTATTGCAGACAATTTTTCATCGATTGTTTGGAAAAAATATTGGTTTTAGAATCGAGGTGAGTGACAATAAAGATGATATGGTCAAGAAGAAAGAAGCTATGATGAAGGATATGGAAAATAAAGTTGATATGGCCACCGGGCAAAATATGGTTAAAGATGTAATTGATATTTTTGGGGGAGAGGTTACGTAAGATGGATAACAATCGGGATAATAAATTGAAGTTACCACCGCAAAACCTGGAGGCTGAACAATCCTTGTTGGGGGCCTTATTGATTGATCAGAATTCGGTGATTAAAGTGTCGGATTTGGTTCAGCCGCGTGATTTCTACAAAAATGCCCACCGATTGATATGTGAAAAAATATTTGAGTTGTATGAGAAACGCGAACCAGTAGATTTAGTGACCATTACGGAACTTTTGGAGAGAGGTGGACAGTTAGAGGTGGTGGGGGGAGCATCATATTTATCGAGTTTAGTAAATGGGGTGCCTTCGGCGGCCCACGTAGTTTCTTATGCCAATATTGTGCGACAAAAAGCCATATTGCGGTCTCTGATTTCAGTTTCCTCCCGGATAAGTCAGATGGCCTATGATGAAAATGAAGATGTGGAAATAATTTTGGATCGGGCTGAGCAGAGTTTGTTTTCCATATCCAGAGTGGTGGGGGACCAAAATTTTGTGGTAATTAGAGATGTATTGATAAATTCATTTGAAAGAATTGATCAATTGCATAAAAATAAAGGTCAGGTTCGGGGCGTGCCGACCGGGATCAAGGGTTTGGATCATCTGTTATCCGGTTTGCAAAGAAGTGATTTGGTAATTTTAGCGGCCCGGCCCAGTATGGGTAAAACTTCTTTGGCCATGAATATTGCTCAATATGTCGCGGTGGAAAAGAAAATTCCGGTGGCGATATATAGTTTGGAAATGTCAAAAGAGCAGTTGGTGGATCGTTTAATATGTGGTGAGGCCGGTTTGGATTCGTGGAAGTTGCGAACTGGGAACCTAAATGAGGCTGATTTTGAAAAATTACAGTTGGCGATGGGGTCACTCAGTGAGGCGCCTTTGTATATCGATGATACGCCGGCTTTAAATGTGGTGGAAGTGCGGGCTAAGGCGCGACGTCTTCATGCCGAGGTAGGGTTGGGGTTGGTGGTGGTTGATTATTTACAATTATTGGAAGGGCGTTCGGCCAACGTTGATAACCGAGTGCAAGTTATTTCGGAGATTTCGCGTTCGCTGAAAGCGTTGGCGCGGGAGTTGGATCTACCGGTGATGGCTTTGTCGCAGTTATCTCGAGCGGTTGAATCGCGGCCGGATAAGCGACCATTGTTGTCGGATCTAAGAGAGAGTGGTTCTATTGAACAAGATGCCGATGTAGTGATGTTTTTGTATCGGGAAGATTATTATGATCGGGATACGGAAAGAAAGCATATGGCTGATGTTTTAGTGCGTAAACATCGCAACGGTCCGATTGGTGACGTGGAGTTATTTTTTGTGCCGGAATATATGCGTTTTCGTGATGTGGATAAACAGCATGGTTGAAAAATTACCAATGACAATATTGTAGGGGCGGGTTTGTAACCCGCCCTCGGGCATTTATGCCCGACGTCCGAGTTACCGCCCGTATTATTGCAATCATCACCATTCACATGGTTATGGATTGGCGCGCGATCATGGGCGGGTTACAAACCCGCCCCTACAATATTGCAATTTGTATTTTTTTTTAACCATTTAAATAAAAACCTGATATATTAGTTATGTGTATGGTTTTAATAATAATTATGGTTTGTGAGTGATATCAAAGAAAAGTCTGGCCAGAATTATCTGGGGTTAATGAATTTATCGGCAAACTTTAAGAAGAGCTTGTTTGAGTTATTGTATTATTATCAGTATTTAAATAAGATTTTAACCGATAAATACAAATTAAGATTTGCGCCGGAAAAATTAAGCGGGGTGATGGGGGCGTTGTCGACTCGTAATGATTATATTGATCAAGGTTGTGAGGCAGCTCGATTGCTGATTGGGGGGAGTTTTGAAGAGCAGACTAATTTTTTTGAAAATTTTGATTTTGGTCAGTTGGATAAAATTGTATCAGAATTTAAGAAAGTGGTGACAGATATTCAAAATCAACCCAATATCAGTTGGGTGGTGGTATTTTTTATTTGGCTAAGATACGCGGCCTGGCGCCGTTGGTTATTTGTTTTTGCTAAGTCTTTTTTGTGGTTATTTTTGTTTCTGTCGATATTGTATTTTTTTGTCACCACTGATTTGGGGCGGCAATTAGCGTGGAGTTTTTTAGATGTTTACAGCGCGATCGTGAGGATATTGATGGTAGTGTTGTTAATGGTGGCGGTGGTATTGATTATTGGGGTAGTCAGTTTCATGTATTTTGAGGGTAAAAGTCGGCAGAAATAATGGGGAGATTAAAAATATTATTATGATTGAAACTAAACAGTTATTATTTGAATCGGAAGGACCATTTGGTTTAGTCAATTTGACCGATGACGTTAAATCTTTGATCCGTAATGGTCAGATTGAGAATGGTGTGATTAATATTTATTCACATGGATCAACGACCGGGGTGGTGGTTTTGGGAGGAGAAGAAGGTTTGGAAGAAGATTTTATTAATATGATGAAAAGATTGGTTCCGGATGGCGATTATGCTCATGATCAAAAAACCGCGACCAACAATGGAGTGGCTCATTTGCGCTCAACTTTGGCTGGTACGGGAGTGACGATACCTTTCGCGCGAAAAAGAATTTATTTGGGTATGTTCCAACAAATCTATTTTATTGATTTTGATTTTGTTAAACGAGAAAGAGAAGTAATTGTACAATTAATGGGGGAGTGAGCATGGGAATTTTCCAGCGAGCATGGAAGACTAGAGTATGGTGGTGGGGTGGCGTGTTGATGCTATTGGATCGGATAATCAAATATTTATTTGTTGATCAGTATGTAGATAAGTTTGATGTATTTTCTTGGTTGCGGCTGGAATTGAGATTGAATGATGGTTTGGCTTTTGGTTTGCTCTCGGGTCATGGTTTGATTATTTCGCTATTGGGCATTATAATATTTTTATATTTCCTTTGGCGTTATCATGATTTTTTTAGTCAGTCAGTTTTAAGCCAAATCGGAGTGTCATTGGTTTTGGGTGGCGCGTTGTCGAATTTGTGGGATCGGTTCGTGTATAATGGATATGTGATTGATTATATTAACCTGACTTTTTACAGCGTTTTTAATCTGGCTGACGTGGGAATTGTAATTGGTTTGTTGGTCATGACTGTTTTTTTGCTGTCGAATCAATCATCAGGGGAATGAAGTTAATTGCCGGGTCGTCTAATGGTAGGACAGCGGCCTTTGAAGCCGTCGATCCTGGTTCGAGTCCAGGCCCGGCAGTTTTAAAAACGCCAGTTTTAAGCTGGTGTTTTTTTATTTTGGCAATATTTACTTTTGCTATATCTTATGATAACTTAATTTATAGATTAGAATTTATTTATAATAAGTCAAAAAAAGGAGTTAAGATGGCTTATAGTCAAAAGAATAGTAAAGGACAAACTTACTATTTGCATTCTAAAGAAGTGATTTTAAAGGGTGGTCGACCACAAACTATTTATTTCTTCGCCAAAGAAGAAAAGAGTGAAGGTGGTTTGGGTGCCGTGCCGGCAGCTTATGAAGTGTCAGAGAATAGCCGAACGGGCTTATTGTTTTTGCGTAAGAAAAAATAAGACTAGTTAACAAATCATGAAAAAACAGGTTTTTGATTCAAAATTTTGGAGTAATTGGTTTTTGCCAATATTATCATTAATTATTTTATTGGTAGCGATGATTTTGTTTATCCTAAGTTTTCGTGGTTTGTTCTAGTGTTATTAAATTGACAAGGAGAAATTATGTTATTTTTTTGGCTAGTACTTTTGGTGATTGTGGTAGTGGTGGTGTTGTGGGTAGTAGCAGTTTATAACGGTTTAATAAAACAAAAGAATCGAGTGGACGAGGCTTGGAGCGATATCGATGTTCAGCTCAAACGTCGTTACAGCCTTATTCCTAACTTAGTCGAAACGGTGAAAGGTTATGCCAAACATGAAGAAGGCGTATTTTCCAAAGTAACCGAGGCGCGAACCCGAGCCATGGAGGCCAAAGGTGATCCCAAGGAATCGGCTGCCGCGGAACGCGATTTGTCTGGTACTTTAAAAACGTTGTTTGCTGTGGCGGAGAATTATCCGGAGTTAAAAGCTAATCAGAATTTTTTGTCACTGCAACAAGAGTTAGCGGATACCGAGGACAAGATTCAGGCTTCCCGGCGCTTTTACAATGGCAATGTGCGAGATTTCAATACAGCTATCGAAATATTTCCCAATAATTTACTGGCGGGCATGTTTGGTTTTAGTAAAAGGCAGCTGTATGAGATTGAGGATGATAAGGAGCGCGAGGACGTAAAAGTTGATTTTGGCTCTCAGGACAAATAAGTTGATCTTAAGTTTTTTTAGAAGAGAGGTAGTTTTGTCTATCTCTCTTTTTTATTTTGTTAATAATGTATTAAATAATATAATTAGATAAACAACTTATTGATAAAATTATCAATTAGATAAAAATATATTGTATGTACAATGAGATAGAAAGAAATCAGCGGATGACATGGATAATAGTGATTGTTTTTATATTGTTTTTGATGTTCTTGGGTTATTTTTATGGCTTGGTAACTGATGTCGGTTATTATGGAATTGTAATAGGGTTGATCGTGGCGGTGCCGACAACTTTGATCGGTTATTATAATGCTGATAAAATGGTTTTATATATGGCGGGGGCGAGACCGGTCGCCAAAAAAGATAATGCTTTGTTGTACAATTTGGTGGAGAATCTGGCAATTGCTTCGGGGATGCCGACGCCGAAAGTATATGTGATTGAGGATACGGCGATGAACGCTTTTGCAACTGGTCGGGATCCGGCGCACGCGGCGGTGGCAGTGACAACTGGCTTGTTACAGGTGTTAAGTAAGAAAGAGTTGGAAGGGGTGTTGGCGCACGAGATGTCTCATGTTAAAAATTTTGATACTCGGTTAAGTACAGTGGTAGTTATTTTTGTGGGCATGGTGGCGATCGCGGCGGATTTGTTCTGGCGGATGGGTGGTGGGAGAAAACGGGGTTCAAGGCAGGGGGTGGGTATTCTGGCTATCATCGGCCTGGTTTTTATCCTCTTATCTCCATTGGTGGCAAAATTATTGCAAATGGCTATGTCACGAAATCGTGAGTATTTAGCTGATTCTGACGGAGCATTGTTGACTCGTTATCCGGAGGGACTGGCTTTGGCTTTGGAAAAAATATCGAGTCAGGATCATCTGGTCGATGGAACTAATAATGCCATGAATCATTTATTTATAATCAATCCATTGGAATCACTGGATGGTAAAAAGATTGGTTCCTGGTTGGGGAATTTATTTTCTACTCATCCGCCGACAGCGGAGCGGATTAAGAGATTACGTGAGATGATTATTTAAGCTTATGAAAATAATTAAAATAGCTGATGGTTGTTTATCCAAAGCGCAACTTGCGGAAGTGGTTAATGTTTTAAAAAATGATGGCGTGATTGTTTATCCGACCGATACGGTTTATGGCTTGGGCGGTAGCGCCATGAGTCCGGTGGCAGTGGACAAGATTATTAGATTAAAAGAAAGGCTCTCAAAAGATGTATTCTCGGTTATGGTGGATAGTATTGATACCATCAAGAAATATGCTCAAGTGGGCTTGTTTGAAGAGGAGTTTTTAAAGAAATATTTGCCTGGGCCGGTAACGGTGGTTCTCAAGTTGAAAGAGGAGTTTTTATTTAATAAGCGATTGGTGCCGGAAGTGATCAATATTGATGGTGCTACAGGTTGGCGAGTGGTCAATACGTTCGATTTTTTGCCAAAGCTATGTCGGCAATTCGGGTTGCCGATAGTTTCAACCAGCGCCAATAAATCAAAACAAGGTAAATATGAGTCAAATATTGAATTTGTGTTGGATCAGTTTCGTCATAATTTGAAGGAGATTGATATTATTTTAGATGCCGGATTGATGCGAAACAATTTACCTTCGACAGTAGTGGATTTGTCAAAGTCTCCTTATTTGGTTTTAAGACGAGGGGCGGAAGATATCTCTGATCTAGATTTAAATAAGCAATAACGAGTAGCGTGAATTATATTTGATACTCATATAATTTTTTAGCTCCCAAAACTCGCTGCTGTCGGACCGGGACTATGATTAACGCTTTAGACAGGTTGTCCGCCAAAAAATTATATGAGTATCAAATATAATTCACGCTACTCTTAAAATAATATTTATTTATAAAATTATGAAAAAATATCAGGAATTTATTGATCAGGAAATTAATCGTCAAAATAATACGATTGGGTTAATTGCTTCCGAGAATTTTGTTAGTCCGGACGTGGCACGGGCGATGGGTAGTGTTTTCACCAATAAATATGCAGAGGGATATGTGGCCAAAAGATACTATGCTGGCAATCAGGTGGTGGATGATGTAGAGGAGTGGGCGCAAGAATTGGCACTGCAAATTTTTGGTTTATCAGGTGATGACTGGCGAGCCAATGTTCAACCATATTCTGGCAGTCCGGCCAATATGGCCATTTATTTAGCGCTCTTAGAAGTGGGTGATAAGATAATGAGTTTAAAATTGAGTCACGGTGGGCACCTGACCCATGGTCATCGGGTGAGTTTTAGTGGCAAGTTATTCAATTTTGTTCACTATGAAGTAAATAAGCAAGGTTGGTTGGATTATGATCAGATTGAAGAATTGGCCAGACAGGAAAAACCCAAAATGATTGTGGCGGGAGCGACCGCTTACCCCAGACAAATAGATTTTGCCAGGTTTCGGCAGATCGCTGATAGTGTGGGGGCATATTTGATGACGGATATTTCCCATATTGCCGGTTTGATTGTAGCGGGCGTGCATCCGAGCTGCTTTCCCTATGCCGATGTGGTGATGACAACAACTCATAAAACTTTACGTGGTCCGCGGGGAGCAATTATTTTGTCACGTAAAAAATATGCCAAGAAAATTGATAGTGCGGTTTTTCCCGGCTTGCAGGGTGGGCCTCACGAAAATATTATTTTAGCTAAAGCGGTGGCTTTTGCTGAAGCCCGGCAGCCGGAATTTATTACCTATCAACAAGCAGTAGTGAGTAATGCGCAAGTTTTGTCGAAAGCATTAATGGAGGCTGGATATAACCTAGTGTCAGGGGGAACTGACAATCATTTATTGCTGTTGGATTTGAGTCAAAAAAAGGCGGGAGCGAAGCAGTATGAATTGGTTTTGGAAGAAAATGGTATTGTGGTGAACAAAAATACTATTCCATATGATCAACGTTCACCCTTTGATCCCTCCGGTTTAAGACTGGGGACACCAGCCGTAACTACTCGGGGTATGAGAAGTAATGAAATGAAAAAAATTGCCCAGTATATTACTTTGGCAATTGATAATTATGGAAATGATAATTTTGATTGGCAAGAGCTGCAAAAAGCAGTAAAAAAATTGGCTAATGACTTCTTGCCGCCAGTTTATCAATGATTTAAAGGCTAACGAAAGCTATTCTCATAAAAATGATCATAGTTACTGAGACTACCAGCAAGAATCGGCCGGCGGCGGTTAATTGTTGACTGTCTTTAAGAGATTGTTTATTGCTCGGCTTAATAAGTTTTGAATAGAAAATTTGGAAAAATCCGATTATGGCTAGTAAACCAGCATTGACATATAGACTATTGGACACAATACCTAGGCTTTGATCACACATTTCCAATTCATAGAAATTACTGGGGTTGGAAAGGTAATTTAGTGGATCTTCAATACTCCAGTTGGCACAGGCGTTAATCATGATAGTGGCGACGATGAGGGTGATGACACTGATGCTAATGATATAGATAACGTTTTTAATGATGTGTCGATTCAACATTATTATTTTTTTAATATTAACAGTTTACATTAATATTATATCTCAAAAGTCAAAAGTAAAAAGTAAAATATGGTGGGCAAGGAGGGAGTCGAACCCTCATGGAGTAAACTCCATACGATTTTGAGTCGTACGCGTCTGCCAGTTCCGCCACTCGCCCATATGATTGTGTGGTTACATTGATATTTTAACAGTTTTTATTTTATTATGGAATGCTGTCGAGCGGTATATTGACTTATTTTATAAAATATGTTAGTATATGATTAGTTTTGGGGTGACAGATATATGAAAAAATGGCTGAGAAATATTATTACTTTAGTATCAATCGCGACAGTATTGGTGGCGCTTGTTTTCGTGGTACTAAATTGGCCATCATTTTGGAAAAGAATAAATTTCTGGCGGGAGGGAAATGTTCAAGAAAATAACGAGAATGTGCTGGCAGCAGATAATCAAACATCTATACCAGGTCAGGATTCAATCATAGCCGAGAATGAGTTATTTCCGGATTTATTTGTCAGAGATGATATTATTCAACTCAAGCAAGAATATCGAGGTAAATATCCGAATAATTATTTGGTGATTCCTTCTTTGCAGATCGCCGCGCCAATCGTCTATCTGGATGATGCCAGTGAGCCGGTGTTACAGCAGAAGCTGAAAGAAGGAGTTGGCCATTATCCGTTAACTGCCTTGCCAGGAGAGGTGGGCAATGTTTTTATTTTTGGGCACAGTTCGTATTATTGGTGGGATTGGTCAGAGTATAATTCAGTTTTTGCTAATTTGGAGTCAATTGGAGATCAGGCGAAGATTTTGGTTTTTTATGATGATAATATCTATGTTTACCAAGTTGAGATAACCAAGGTAGTTGGTCCAGACGAAGTGTCGGTTTTAGCTCAAGGGGAAGAAAGAGAGTTATCGTTAATGACCTGCACTCCTTTGGGGACCAATCTTAATCGGTTTGTGGTGACCGCGAAATTAGTTAGTTAACGAGTGATGTGAACTGTCGGACCGGGACTATGATTAACGCTTAGAGACAGGTTGTCCGCAAAAAATAATATGAGGGCAAAATATTATTCACATCACTCGTTTAGTTAATAGAAGAAGTTGGTAGGCTAATGTTTTGGATTAGTTTTTGATTGTTGGAATTGTTGATAATAGTTATATTTCTTCCCGAAATTCCAACTAGTTCAATGTTACCGCTTGGATTAGAGAAGATGAGCTGATTGTTATCACCATCGATATCGATGCGGTATAGTTCATTATCAGTAGTATAAATAATATTTTGGGCGTTTAACCACCAGCTTTGATGGATTTTTTTTGATAGTCGAAGAATAGTCTGGCTAGAAATGTCGGGGAAGTTGTGGGTGTTGATAAGCGTCAGTTCATTGTCGGTTTTGGCCAGGATATAATTTTGGTAGGACTGAATGTCTTTAATGTCGAGGGTGAGATTTTGGGTGGAGGTGCCAGCGTTGGAATCGAGAAAACTGAGGCGGTAGTTGTTTTTGTCTGGTTTGGTAAATATATATTTGATAGGGCGGGAGACAAAATATTGGGTAAAAATATGGTCAAATTTATATTCCAAATTGTAATTATAGGTCAGATTGATTGAATTAATGGTGGTGCCCAGGTCAGTAGCTATAGTATAAAACAAAGTATTATCGATGAGTGTGGGGGTGGTGGTACTGGTAGCGATCGGAATTGGTTGATTGTTCGAGGTTAGATCGAGTTGCCAAATTTGATCATTTTTTTGATAAAGGATAATGTTTGGTTGGAAAGAATAATAAGCGAGGAGTTGGTCAAAATCAATATTGGTCAAACTAGTACTAGCAATATTGCTATTGGAATAATTGATGGTATGCAGCTGGATGTCATTTTCGTGGCGAGAAATAATACTGAGCATTTGGTCGGAAAGCCACTTGAGTTGATTGTCGTTGGTAAGAGGAATGTCGGGGTAGGTGGTAACTTGCTGGGTATTAATATTTAAGATTTGTATTTTATCAATATTAATAAAGGCTAATAAATTTTGACTAGGATTACTGGTGTAATTCTTGGTAATGGCCAGGTCGTTAATTTCTATTTGGCTGGGAATGATCAGGATATTAGTTTCATTGGTAATTCGGTTGGGTTGGATAGTTATTTTTTTACTCCACGGTAGGGATTGGTCACTGGTAATATCGATTTGGTAAGTACCGGGTAGTAGATTGGGTATTTCGGTGGTATTTTTTACTATTGATGGTGAAATCGGTTCGCCGTCAATATTAATTTGGTATTCTGGATTAGTGGGAGAAAGGCGCAATATACCGGTTTTAACTATTTGGTGTTTGCTAAAATTGTAACGATAGCCGAGTGAATAAGTGGTAATGCCGGCCGAGGCGAGGACAAAAATAAAACCGATAAGTAAGTAAAAGAAAACGATATGGCGATAGTTTGGTGATGGATTCATGATTGACAAATAAGTGAGATAATATTGATGATCTTGATCATTATACAATGAAAGTTTATAAAGAGTTAACGCCCGGATGGAAAAAAGCTATAATTATGATTAAGGAGGATGATTTTTTGCGAGATATTGTTAAAAGTAATTCAAGCCGAAAGCCAGAGAAGTTAAAGATAGCTACTCGCCCTCAGAAAAGCGGGGTTTATTTGACTTTGTGGTCAAGTTTGCAAAGCTGGAACCGTTTTTGGCGGCGGTTATTGGATGCTCTGTCGAGTGTCAAAGTTAATCCGGAAGTGGTAGTTTTCACTCTGTATTTTTTGATGGTGATATTATTCACTTGGCCCTTGGTAAAGAATATTAATGATTATGTGCCTGGTATTGGTAATGATGGTGGTGATGGTTTTATTTTTTTGTGGGATATTTGGTGGATAAAAAAACAAGTTTTGGCTGGGGCTGATTTGTATTTTACCAATTATCTATATTTTCCCCAGGGAGTGAACTTGATATTTCACACCTTGGCTTTAGCGCAGTCATTGTTGGCGGTGGCCTTGTCCTATTTTTTCGGTTTGGTGGCGGCTTTTAATCTAGTGTATTTGTTTTTTATATGGTTATCCGCCGTGTTTACTTATTTGTTGTCATACCGTTTATGGTCGAGTCGTAGTGGGGCATTTATTTCGGGGATAATTTTTGCTTTTTGTCCTTATATTTTCATTCATTCACTGGGACATTTCAATTTGACGACAGCTTGGCCTTTTCCGGCATTAATGTATTTTCTTTATCGAATGATAGAGGAAAGAAAAATGGTTTGGTCAATTTTGGCCGGGGGAGTTTTGGGTTTTTTATTTATGAATGATTATCAGTATTTTGTTTTGGCAATAATATTATTAATATGTTTCTTTATTTATTATTTACTTAAAAATTGGCCACTATGCAAAGGTTGGTTTTGGCAGAGATTCTCAATTTGGATGGTTTTACTGATGGTGACGATGATTTTAATATTCCCATTATTAGTAAGAGGTCTGGATGTTTCCGCTGATTATTTACCGGCAGCACTGATGAGCGAAGTAGTTTATTGGTCGGCGGATTTGATGAGTTTTGTGGTGCCGAGTTTCTTGCATTTTGTTTGGGGAGAATGGGGACAGAAATATGGTACGGAATTTGGTTTTTCAGGGATTGAAAACTATTTGTTTGTGGGATATACGGTGCTAGTATTATTCGTTTGGTCATTGGTGGTCAGCATCAATAATTATGGGAGTAAATTTCGGGTAAATTTGCGTTTTTGGCAGTTGTTGGTGGTCATATTTTTTGTTTTATCCTTGGGGCCAATTCTTAAAGTGGCTGGCCATGACGTTTTTAGCATTAATGATATTGATTATAATGTTGGTTTACCTTATCTGTTATTATACCGCTTGCCTTTTTTGGCGGTGTCTAGAGTGCCGGCTCGTTTTTTTATTGTTATGATCTTGGCATTGGCGGTTGTCTCTGGGTATGTAGTGCGTATAATATTGTGGCAGTGGCATAAATTGACATGCGGGTGGGGGCGTGGTTCTGGTTTGTTAATCTCAATTTTTTTGACGGTATTGATTGTGGTTGAATATTTATCAATCCCTATTAGTTTACAGCCGGTGGCTATTCCGCCCGCCTATGCCCAAATTAAAGCTGACGGGGAGGAGTCGGTAGTATTAGAGTTGCCGTTGTGGTGGTCGAGTGGTCACCAAGTGCTGGGGGAGCCAAAAACAATTATCCAATATTATCAAACTTATCATGAAAAGAAAATTCTTAATGGTTCGATCTCTAGGGTGCCGGCGGCGGTGTTTGATGAGTATACGCATATGGATGGAATAAATTATTTGATAGATGTGAAGAAAAATGTTTTGGATGATAACAGTAAAAATCGGGCGCGGGTATTGGCGTTTTGGCAGGATGAGCTGGATATTAAATATATTGTAGTTCACAAAAAATATTTTGAAGGGAAAGACTATTATCAAATAAAAGCCTATTTGGAAAATATTTTAGGTCTAATATCCAGTTTTGAAGATGAGGGCGAAATAGTGTATATGATAAATAAGGGGTAAAGTTATTATTCTAATTATTTATGGATAAGTCGGAAGCAAAAAAAAGAATCATCAAGTTACGAAAGACGATCGATTACTATCGATATCAGTATCATGTGATGGACAAGACAGAGATTTCCGAGGCGGCTTTAGATAGTTTGAAGCATGAATTATTTGTTCTGGAAGGGGAGTATCCGGAATTAATTACGGCTGATTCGCCGACGCAACGAGTGGAAGGAAAAGCTTTAGACAAATTTATCAAGGTCAGGCATAGCACCAGGATGTTGTCACTGAACGATGTTTTTTCGGTCGAGGAATTGCGTGATTGGGAAGGAAGAATAAAAAAAATTGAACCAGGTTTGAAAGGTGGATATTACGCAGAGATAAAAATGGATGGTTTGGCGATTAGCTTAATATATGAGGGTGGATTATTGAAACAAGCGGTTACTCGTGGGGATGGAGAGGTTGGTGAGGAAGTAACTTTAAACGTGCGTACAATCGAAAGTATCCCGCTTCATTTACGATTAGACAATTTGGCTGATCAGCAAAAAATTTTAGCTCGTGGACGGGTGGAGGTGCGGGGGGAGGTGTATATGGAAACAGCTGAATTAGCCCACTTGAATAGGATGCAAAAGAAAAATGGATTACCTCTCTTTGCCAATCCACGCAATATCGCGGCTGGTTCGATCAGGCAGCTTGATTCACGGGTGGCCGCGGCGCGTAATTTATCTTTTATGAGTTATGATCTGATGTCTCCACTAGGGCAAGAAACTCATCAAGAGGCACATGATTTATTGATTGAACTGGGTTTTCCATCCAATAAATATAATTTGTATTGTAGTGATTTAAAAGCTGTCGAGGATTATTATCAACAGGTAATAAAGTTGAGGCCGAGATTGCCATATCAAATAGACGGGGTGGTGGTGGCGGTTAATCGGTTGGGATATTATCCACAACTGGGTGTGGTGGGGAAGGCGCCGCGCTATATGGTGGCATATAAATTTCCCGCCCAGCAGTCGACGACCAAGATTCTTGACATTGAGGTCCAGGTGGGTCGGACGGGAGCATTGACTCCCGTGGCTATTCTGGAGCCAGTCAGTGTGGCGGGATCGGTGGTGAGTCGGGCGACATTGCACAATGAAGATGAAATTGTGCGTAAGGACATTCGCTTGGGGGATACAGTAGTAGTACAGAAAGCGGGCGATGTTATTCCAGAAGTGGTCCAATCTTTACCAAAGATGCGTACTGGCCAAGAAAAGAAATTTATTATGCCCAAAGAATGCCCGGTTTGTGGCAACGAAGTCCGGCGGGTCGAAGGGGAAGTTATTTCTCGGTGTGCTAACAAACAATGTTTTGCTCAAATCAGGCGGGGGATTATTCACTTTGTGTCTCGGGGGGCGTTCGATATGGAAGGGGTGGGGCCAAAGGTAGTGGATAAATTAATTGCCGAGGGGCTAATTCACGACGCGGCGGATTTATTCACTTTGACTAAAGGTGATTTGCAGCCGCTCTCGAGATTCGCGGAGAAATCGGCGGCGAAAATTGTTACTTCTATTCAGTCGCGTCGACTTATTTCTTTGGAAAGAATGATTTATGCTTTAGGTATTCGTCACGTCGGCGAGCAGACGGCCGACGATTTGGCGCGTCATTTTGGCGAGCTGGATGGATTAATTAATTCCAGCCGGGAAGATTTGGAAACGGTGGGTAATATTGGCGAAGTGGTGGCGAGTAGTATCGTGGAGTATTTTGCTGATAAGAAGAATCTTCATTTTATTGATAAGCTTAGGCAATCCGGAGTAAAATATAAAAAGACGGTCAAAAATGATGTCCTGGCTGGTCAGTCATTTGTGGTCACGGGCAGTTTACAGGGCTATGGACGGGAAGAGGTAGAGGCTTTGGTTAGACGGTTGGGGGGGCGGGTGTCTAGTTCTGTCTCAAAGAAAACGACATATGTGTTGGCCGGTGAGAATCCGGGTAGTAAGATTGATAAAGCAAGGGCGGTTGGTGTTAAAATCATTAGTGAAGCTGATTTTAATAAATTAATTAGATAATGTTCAATGGAAAAAGTGATTACTGAAGAAGAAATAGTTAATATTGCCAAGTTATGTAAAATTGCTTTGGAAGAAGGCGATAAAGAGAAGTATGCCCAGGATTTATCACGAATATTGGATTATATCAAAATGTTGGCGGAGGTGGACACTAAAAGTGTGGCACCCTCGTATCAGGTAAGTGATAACCAAAATATTTTGGCTGATGATAAAGTTGAGCCGTCTCTGTCTCGGGCGGAAGTTTTGAGTGAGGCTTATGATAAAGATTTAGTTCATATAAGAACCAAAGGAGTATTTGATGATTAATGTAAATGTTAATCCGCACCAACGGGTGTCGGTATTTATTGATGTGCAGAATCTCTATCATTCGGCGCGTCATATTTATCATTCTCGGGTGGATTTTCAGTCAGTGCTGGCGGCCGCGACGGGAGGGCGGAATTTGATTCGAGCGATTGCCTATGTGGTGGAGTCGGGTTTGGGAGAAGAAAAAGGATTTTTTGAGGCGCTGGCCAAGGCGGGATATGAGGTGAAGTCAAAAGATTTACAAATTTTTGCCGGTGGTGAAAAGAAAGCCGATTGGGACGTGGGTTTGGTAATCGATATGATTAAAATGTCCGCCAAAGTGGATGTGGTGGTGCTGGTCAGCGGTGATGGCGATTATCGACCAGCGGTGGAATATTTACAGTTTTTAGGCTTGCGAGTGGAATTGGTTTCGTTTGGTAAGTCAACTTCCAATAAATTAATTGAAACGGTGGATGGTTTTATTGATCTTGATCAGGATCATGATAAATATTTGATTAAACGGGGCCGACGGCCGGAGCGAAAAACGAGTGAGAAAAAAAACGAATAATTGGTCCGATAAATCACTGGTTGAAATCCGAGTCGATCTGGACTCGGGCAGTTATAGTAGTGAGGAGTTGGTAAAAAATTATTTATCTTTGATTGATAAGTTAGAAGATAAGATTGGGGCATTACTCTATTTTGATAAAGAGCAGGTATTGAAAGAGGCTCGGGCGGCCGATAAAAAAATTGCTGCTGGAGAAAAGCGAGAATTATTGGGTATTCCCATTCTGATCAAAGACAATATGCATGTGGCCGGGATGTCGACCACGGCTGGTTCACGGATGTTAAAGGATTATCAACCGGTATATGAAGCCACTGTAGTTAAGAAATTGAAAGCCAGCGGGGCGATTATCCTTGGAAAAGCCAATATGGATGAATTTGCCATGGGTTCTTCCTGTGAGAATTCATATTATAAAATTACCCACAATCCCTGGGATTTGAGTAAAGTTCCCGGGGGGAGTAGTGGTGGGTCGGCGGCTGGGGTAGCGGCGGGTTATTGTCCGGCAGCTTTGGGATCAGATACGGGTGGTTCGATTCGTCAACCGGCTAGTCTGTGCGGTTTGGTAGGGATGAAGCCAACCTATGGTCGGGTGAGCCGATATGGGGTAATTGCTTTAGCTTCGTCTTTTGATCAGATTGGCCCTTTTGCTCGTCGGGTGGAGGATGCGGCTTTGGTGTTGAAAATTATTGCAGGGCAGGATAGTAAAGACTCAACGGCTAGTCATTTGTCGGTGGGAGAATATGATAATTTGGTTAAGAGTACGGTTAATGGTCGGAAGGCAGCGATAGTTAAGGAATTATATGAAGGAGTAGGTGATGAACTGCGGGTGGTTTTTGATCATGCAATAGCCGATATTCGCGATTTGGGAGTGGTGGTCGAAGAAGTATCTATACCAATTATCAAATATAGTATTCCAGTGTATTATATTTTACAGCCGTCTGAATGCAGTACTAATTTGGCTCGTTTCGATGGCGTTCGATATGGTTATAACGCGCAGATTGATCAAGATGTATATGACGAGGCCGAAGATCTATATGAGCAAACTCGTAGTCGGGGTTTCGGGATGGAGGTAAAACGTCGTATCATGTTGGGTACCTATTCTTTGTCGAGTGGTTATTATGATGATTATTTTGGGAAAGCGGCGCGAGTGCGAACCTTAATTATTAGTGAATTTAAAAAATGTTTGGCGGAGTATGATTATTTGCTGGGTTTTACCAGTCCGTTGACGGCTTTTGGTGTTGGTGAAAAGATTGATGATCCGTTGTCGATGTATTTAACTGATGTTATGACTGTATCCATGAATTTATCGGGAGTGCCGGCTATTTCGGTGCCGATTGGTTTTTCCGATGGATTGCCGGTGGGAATGCAGATGGTGGGCAATTGGTTTGCGGAAGCGGATTTGTTTAAGCTGGCCTATAATTATCAGAATATTAATAATTGGTACTTAAAGAAACCAAAGATACTAAAAGATTTAATATAATAATGAGGTCTTGAATATGGGTAGAGCGCAAAAGTTAAAAGAACAAAGGAAGGAGAAGCGGATTGAAAAACAAACAATGAGTGAGGAAAGGCGCCGGATTTTTTTGGTTACGGTGGTGACGGTGCTGATTGTAGTGGTGGGGGGATATTTTATTAATAATTGGTATCAAAATCGACTAGAAGGAGGCGAGGTGAATAATAAGCAAGTGGTGATGCATACTAGCATGGGAGATATTAAATTGGCTTTGTATACCGAGGCGGCTCCCAAAACGGTAGAAAACTTTATTGGTCATGCTCAGAATGGTTACTATGATGGCACGACTTTTCATCGGGTGATCCAGGATTTTATGATTCAAGGTGGCGATCCGCTTAGTAAAGACGATGATCCAACCAACGATGGCACGGGTGGTGAAAGTATTTGGGGTGGAAAGTTTGATGATGAGATCAATGCTAAGAGTCTCGGTTTATCTCAAGAGGAAGTGACAAGTTTAGAAGACTCGGGGTATGTGTATGATGATTCACTGACTTCCTATAAGGTTGAACCAGGCGTGATAGCCATGGCAAATTCCGGGCCCAATACCAATGGTAGCCAGTTTTTTATTGTGACAACGCAGGACCAGCCTCACTTGAATGGTCGGCACACGGTTTTTGGTAAAGTAGTCGAAGGGATGGAGGTGGTGGAAAAAATTGCGGCGGTGGCGGTGGCGGATAACGATCGACCAGTGGAAGCGGTGACGATTAATTCAATGGAGGTAGTAGCATCGAGTGGTTCTGATATCGGTGCTAGTGAAAGTGATCTAAGTTCGCCAGTGACGATTGAGTCGATTGGTGGTGAAGGCGTGGAGGGAATTAAGATTGAAAATGTGGACGTAAATGGTGAATAAATATTATGTCAGCTAATTTTCCTTTAATTATTTTTGGTTTAGCTTTGGTATTAGCGGCAGTGGCAGTGGTGCTTTTGTATACATTTAAACCTAAGCGGGCCCGTTTGTCCCAGGCAGAGTTTGAGCGCCATTGGCACAAAATTACCAAATTGACCCGCGGTGACGAGTTGGGCTGGCGGCAGGCGGTAATTGAAGCGGATAAATTATTGGATTTGATTCTGAAAACGAGGATAAATGAGGCTACTTTGGGTGGCCGTTTGAAAAAAGGGCAATCGCTTTTTCGACGAAAAGATAATTATAACCGGGCTTGGCAGGCGCATAAGTTAAGAAATAAATTGGTGCACGAAGTGGGTTATGTTTTAACTAGGGAAAATGGTCGACGAGCAATTAATGATTATCGGGCGGTTTTTAAAGATTTAGGATATTAATGAAGTATCAATCAAAAATTGGTTTGGAAGTGCACGTGGAGTTGGCGACCAAGTCAAAGATGTTTTGTCGGTGTGAAAATTATTCTGGGGGAGATGATCCCAATACGCGGGTGTGCCCGGTTTGTTTAGGATTACCGGGAACGTTGCCGGTAATCAATAAGCAGGCCATCGAATTGGGGGCGAAAATGGCTTTGGCTTTAAATTGCCGGGTAAATTTGTCGAGTCGTTTTGATCGGAAGAATTATTTTTATCCGGATTTGCCCAAGGGATATCAGATTTCTCAATTTTTTCAACCTTTGGCTCAAGCTGGTCATATGTCTGTCTATATAGGTGATGAGGCGAGAAAAATTAGGATCAATCGTTTACATATGGAGGAAGATACGGCCAAGATGACTCACGCGGGTGATGTTTCTCTGCTGGATTTCAATCGTTCGGGTATTCCATTGATGGAGATAGTCACGGAACCGGATATTACCAGTCCGGCGGAGGCCAGGTTATTTTTAAAAAATTTAAAAGATTTGGTGGTGTGGTTAGGGGTGAGTACGGCCAGGATGCAGTTGGGTGAATTGCGCTGTGATGCCAATATTAGTTTGTTGGATGAGAATGATGTGCAAGTGGGGGAGGTGGTTGAGATAAAAAATCTTAATTCATTTAAGAATGTGGAGAGTTCTTTGTCCTATGAACACGGGCGACAGATTGAGTGTGTAAAGGCGGGTGAGTTGATTATCAAGGAAACGCGGGGTTGGGACGTGGCTAAACAAGTTACCTATTCACAACGTAAAAAAGAACATTTTCATGATTATCGATATTTTCCGGAACCTGATTTACCAGCGGTGAAATTTACTGAAGATGAGGTTGGGAACATGGCTTCTAAATTAGGTATTTTACCGGATGAGATGCGCCAAACTATGCAAACTGAATATGGGTTGAGTGAGAAATATATAGTTGGTTTTTTAAATAATATTGATTTGTTTTATTTTTATGAGCAAGTTTTGTCCGAGTTGGAAAATAGAATTGATGAGGAAAAAGTTGATAAAAAGGAAATTTGGGTGAGTGATGAAGAGATGAAAAATAAAATTGCCGGTTTTATTTTGACTGAGATTACGGTCGATGTTAAATCGGCTGAGTTTAAGTTGACGGCGGAAAATCTGGCTGAGTTATTGCTAATGTTCTACCGAAATCAAATTAATAATCGGATGACTAAAGATATACTGGCTGAGATGTTGATAACTGGTGGTGATCCGTCGAATATTGCCGTTTCTAAGGGCTGGCAGATGATTTCTGCCAAGGATGATTGGGAAGAGGTAATTATGGCGGTGATTGAACGGAATTCAGATCAGGTTGAGCAATATCGTCAGGGTAAAGAACAAATATTAGCTTATTTTATTGGTCAGGTGATGCAGCAGACTAAAGGGCGGGCTAACCCGCGGTTGGTTAAAGAAATATTGTTGAAAAAATTAGCGGAATAAATTTATCAACTTATTTATTTATGTTATGTTAGAATAAAGGATTATTTGGGAGGGTAATTTATGTGGGAAACTAGTATCGATGTGCTGTACATTTCTTTGGCAGTGGGCTTTTTGGTGTTAATTGGTTTTGTATCTTATGTCTTGTTGCGGTTGGGAAATTTGGTTTCGGATTTTCGTCTGACGGTCGCGGAAGTAAATCATAAGTTGGAGATGATGGACGAGACTGTCAATTTGGCTAATGATAGTTTAAGGATGGTCAATGAAACACTGAGAAATGTGACGGCGATGGTTGATAGTCTATCTAGTACGGTCAATGAAACAGCGTCTGAAGTAAAAAAAGTAATAAGTATGGTTTCGGGAATAAGCGGGCTGTTGACTGGTTTGACCGATTCAATAAAAATATTGAAAAAGAAATAATTGTTTAAGGAGTTGATAATCGGCTCCTGTTTTATTTTTTTAAAGCGAAAAAATGAAAGAAGAAAATCGAGATTTTGTTAATGGGATGTTGTTAGGTGGGTTATTGGGGGTGGCTTTGGGGTTATTTGTGGCGCCAAATTCTGGACAAGAAACCAGAGAGATCTTGATAAAAAAACTTCAAGAGCTTAAAGGTTATGTGTTAGTCAATAAAGGCACAACAGAAAAGGCTGGAAAAGCTAAGCCAAAAGTTGTGCACCAAAAAAGTCGGAAAAATCGGAAAAAGGTGGTAAAAAAATAAGTATGAGTTATTTTTCCAAAAAAACTAGTTGTTTATTATTGTTATTGGTTTTTTTGTTGTCATCATCGGCGGGAGGATTGTTGGGAGTTTTGTCAGCGTGGTGGTGGCTTTCCAATAATAATGATATTGAATCCAAGATAAATTTACCGTTTGAGACGACTTCGATATACAAAGTTGAGGAAAACTCAGCGGTGATAGACGCAGTGGCCAAAGTGTCGCCCGCAGTAGTCAGTATTACTTTGACCAAAAATGTGGTTAATTATTTTGGTGATGTGGTGGAAGAAAGTGGGGGTGGGACCGGTTTCGTAATTAGTTCTGATGGTCTAATTATCACCAATAAACATGTGGTGGCGGATGAGAGTGCTGAATATAGTGTGATTACAGCTGATGGAACTAGTTATGATGCCGAGGTGGCTAGTTTGGATCCGGTTAATGATTTGGCGGTGGTGCGGGTGGAGGCGAAAGATTTGCCGGTGGTGGAACTAGGGGATTCGAGTTCATTAAAGATTGGACAAAAAGTGATTGCGATTGGCAATGCTTTAAATGAATATCAAAATACTGTGACCACCGGTGTGATCAGCGCCGTTGACCGAACAATTATGGCGGCTGATAGTAGTGGCGCTAGTGAGCAATTAGAAAACATGATTCAAACCGACGCGGCAATCAATCCTGGTAATAGCGGTGGACCATTGCTGGATCTCAATGGTCGGGTGGTGGGCATTAATACGGCGATTGATTTGGAAGCAGCTAGTATTGGTTTCGCGATTCCGATCAACCAAGCCAAGTCGGCGATTAGCAGTGTTTTGGCCAATGGCCGGATTATTCGGCCGCGATTGGGAGTCCGCTATATACCAATCACACCAGAATTGGCCGCCGTTAATGATTTGGAGGTTAAACAGGGGGCTTTGATTTCCGCGGGTAGTGAATTAGGTGAATTGGCGATAGTGCCTGGTGGTCCAGCCGATGTTGCTGGATTGCAGGAAAATGATATAATAATTACTATTAATGGTGAAAAAATTGATGAAAATCATAGCTTGCCGAGCTTGCTGCAACAATATCAGCCAGGTGATGAAATAGAGCTGCAGTATTATCGAGATGGCGAAAAGTATCAGACGAGTGTGATGTTAGATGAGATGAAATAAATTTTGGAGGGATAAAAATAAATGTCAAACGATATTGTAACTGGTCTCGATATAGGTGGTACCAAAGTTTGTGTGGTGGTGGGTCATATCATGCCCGACAAAAAAAATCCGGAAATTATTGGCTTTGGTTGTGTTCCTACTTCTGGTTTACGAAAAGGAGTGGTGGTAGATATTGAGGACACGGTTAGCGCCATATCCGCCGCCTTGGAGGCAGCCGAAAGGATGGCGGGAGTACCAGTGGACAATGCGGTAGTGGGAGTGGAGGGGGCGTCGATTCAGTCTCAGAATAGCAAGGGTGTGATTGCCGTGTCTCGTTCGGATGGAGAAATATCGGTTGATGATATTGGCCGGGTAATTGAAGCCGCGCGGGCAGTATCGGTACCGGCTAATCGAGAGATATTGCATGTTATTCCGCGCAGTTACAAAGTGGATGACCAAGATGGCATTCATGATCCGTTGGGTATGACGGGAGTGCGGTTGGAGGTGGAAGCGCATGTGATTACGGCTTCGACACCGACCATCAAGAATTTGACTAAATGTATTTATCAAGCGGGTTTAGATATCGATGAGTTGGTATTGGGTGTTTTGGCTTCGGCAAAGGCAGTTTTAACTCGTAATCAGAAAGAAGTTGGGGTGGTGGTGGTAGATATTGGTTATGCCACGACGGGAGTGGCGGTGTTTGAGGAGGGAAATGTTTTATTTACTTCCATATTACCAATTGGTGCTTCACATGTGACTAACGATATTGCCATTGGTTTAAGAACTTCCATCGAAGTGGCGGAAAAGGTCAAGATTGAAGAAGGGTGTGCGGTGCCAGCTGTGATTCCGGAAAGGGAGCGGATCGATTTGAAAAAATACGGAGTGGGTGATGGCTACTATGTCAGCAAAAGAGAAGTGGCAGAAATTATTGAAGCTAGAATGTTGGAAATATTGGGTATGGTCAATGATGAGTTGAAAAAAGTTGGTCGTGACGGCATGTTGCCAGCGGGAGTGGTTCTGACTGGTGGGGGTAGTATGTTATTGGGAGCGGTTGACTTGGCTAAAGAAGCAATGCGCTTGCCGGTGGCGTTGGGGTTACCGATAAATGTATCAGGTATGGTGGAGAAGATTATTGATGATCCGCAAAAAGTAGCCGCGGTTGGTTTAATGGAGTGGGCGGCCGATATTTTAGTTAAGGGTGTGGAGGTGCGAGGGACAAGCGCGCCGGTGGATTCGGGTTGGGTTAAGATAAGAGACTGGTTTACTCAGTTTTTGCCCTGATAATTGATTTGGGCAATAAGATGCAGTATAATTTGTTTGAGGCATTATTCAAAGTTGTCTTCGCTTTAATTTTTTAAATCGTTTTTAATATTTTGGAAATATCAATTGTATAAATTTGTATATGAACAAAGATGAAAAAAATAGAGACAAAGTATTAAGTAAGCCTTCGGAAATGGAAGATGGTATGGCGAGGATTAAGGTGATCGGGGTGGGTGGAGCGGGCGGTTCGGCGATTAATCGAATGGTAGAAGCAAAATTAAAGGGTGTCCAGTTTGTAGCGGTTAATTCTGATTTGCAAGCTTTGAATCGTAATTTTGCGCCAATAAAAATTCAGATTGGCAAAGAGTTAACTCGAGGTTTGGGTTGTGGAGCTGACCCGGAAAAGGGACGTATGTCAGCGGAAGAGAATAAAGATGAAATATATGAAGAGCTACGAGATACAGATATGGTGTTTATTACGGCTGGTATGGGCGGTGGCACCGGCACAGGGGCAGCGGCAGTTTGCGCTGGTATTGCCAAGGAATTGGGAGCATTGACGGTGGCGGTAGTGACTAAACCCTTTGCTTTTGAAGGACAAAGAAGAATGAAGCTAGCCGAAGCAGGAATTGAGGAATTAAAAAAGAATGTGGATACTTTGATCGTAATTCCTAACGATCGGTTATTACAGGTGGTGGATAAAAAGACTTCTTTGATGGATGCTTTTCAGGTGGTGGACGATGTTTTGCGACAAGGTGTTAAGGGAATTACCGATTTGATTACTCAACATGGTTTGATCAATCTCGATTTTGCAGATGTTAAAGCTATTATGCAAGATAGTGGTACGGCTTTGATGGGTATTGGTTACGGCACTGGTGAATCAAGGGCTATAGAAGCAGCCCGAGCGGCGATTGATAGTCCGTTGTTGGAAATCTCGGTGGATGGTGCCAAAGGCATTTTGATGAACGTGACTGGCGGTCCGGATATGGGTATGTATGAGATTGATGAGGCAGCCAAAACAGTATCAGAAGCGGCTGATCCAGAGGCAACAATCATATTTGGCGCGGTTATTGATGAAACTATGCAGGGTGAGGTGAGGATAACCGTTGTGGCCACCAATTTTGAGGGCCGAAAAGAAGCCATGTCTTCGCGTGATATGTTGGGTGAAGCAACTTCTTTGACTGGCATTAACCGTTCAACTATGCCGACCAAATCAACCAATGATGATGAGCTGGAAGTTCCAGCCTTTATCCGTCGTAAAATGAAATAGTGTAAAAGAGATACTCTCAATAATTACAAATTACGAATGACAAAATGGATTAGTCATTTATCATTTTTATAATTAATGGCAGCGAATGTTTGGCTGGTGATGTGTTATGGTTGTGCTGATTAATATTAGTAAGTTTTATGGCTAGCCATATAATTATAAAAATGATAAATGACTAATCCATTTTGTCATTCGTAATTTGTAATTATTGAGAGTATCTCTTTTTAGTTATTTAGTATTTATTTTATGTATTATTTGGTCTATTTCATTAGTATTGTCAAGCAAGTATTGATTTTTTTGATATTTATCCGGGTGATAATGTCTTGGTTTAACTATCATAATCAATTCGTATTTGATACGACCGAGTGGATGTTACGGCCAATCCGCCAATTAATTGGGCCAATTGGTGGAGTGATTGATATTAGCCCGATTATTGCCGTGATTATTTTGGAGATAGGGATTGATTTGATTCTATCATTACTAATAGGATGATGATATTTTTGAATGTTAAAATAAACCCTCGTTCCAGTCGCTCGGAAATAGTTGGTTTCGAGGGCGGGGTATTAAAAATTAAGGTCAGAGCAGTACCCGAAGGAGGAAAGGCTAATTTGGAGTTGAGAGAGCTAGTCGCGGTCGCTTTGGGATTGGCTAAAAGTCGAGTGAATATAAAGTTGGGTCACAAAAGTCGAGAGAAAGTAGTGGCGATTGATACTGATTTAGATCGCGAAACGCTGGAGAATAAACTTAGCCGGTCTGGACGGGAATAGATATAAATTGGAATAGTTAAGGAGAGACAACCATATTTTTGATGTGGTTTTTTTATTTGATATAATTGATATATGACTATTAAAGCCGTTTTTAAAAATATTTCTTTCAATGACTGGCTATTTTTTTTGTCGGTTTTTATTTTATTGTTGATTGGCTTAATGGTCTATTATAGTTTGGCGGCGGGGAATTTTAGTATTAATCAAATTTGGGAACAAATATTAATTTATCTAATTGCTCTAGCTTTGTTTTGGTGGGCGGCCAGTTTTGATTATCGGATATTGAAGGATGCACATTGGATATTGTATGTAATTTCATTGCTATTATTGATATTTGTCTTGTTGATTGGAACTAGTCAATTTGGCGCGAAAAGATGGATCGATTTAGGTTGGTTTAATTTTCAACCGGTGGAGGTAGTAAAATGTTTGTTTATTATTTTTTTGGCTCGCTATTTTTCCCAACAAGGTGAGATAATTAGTTGGAGGGATTTATTGTTATCAATTTTGTTTTTGGGAGGCTTGGTGATTTTGACGATGATACAGCCGGATTTAGGTTCATCATTGGTTTTGGTGGTTATTTGGTTGGGGATGGTTTTGGCTTCCAATACTCCCCGGCGCTATTTGGGGATTTTGTTACTAATAACTTTGCTGTTGTTGCCATTATTTTGGGTGTTGATGCATGATTATCAACGGGATAGGATTTTAACCTTTTTTGATCCGATGCGTGATCCCTATGGAGCGGGATACAATGTTTTGCAATCGCAGATTGCGGTGGGAAGCGGGGGGTGGTGGGGTTTGGGATTGGGGAGAGGGTTACAATCGCAGTTGCATTTTTTGCCGGTGGCTTATTCTGATTTTGCGTTTGCGGTTTTGGCGGAGGAATTTGGTTTTGTGGGTTCAATTATTACTTTAATATTTTTTGGGACAATGATAGCTTGGATTTGGCAAGTAGCTTTCAGGGCGGTTGATCAGTTTGGTTTTTTTCTGGTGATTGGGGTGGGTTCAATGTTTATTTTTCAGATTTTTATTAACGTAGCGATGAATTTGGGGATTATGCCGGTAACGGGAATACCCTTGCCTTTTATTAGTTCGGGGGGGACATCGTTGTTGGTGGTGATGTTTTTGCTTGGTTTAGTGATGTCGGTAAAGAAACGTTCGCTGGCGGTTAGTTATTGAGGTAGGAGTGGCGTGAATTATATTTTACCCTCATATAATTTTTTAGCTCCCAAAACTCGCTACTGTCGGACCGGGATTATGATTAACGCTCAGACAGGTTGTCCGCCAAAAAATTATATGAGGGTAAAATATAATTCACGCCACTCGTTAAGGTGAAAAAAATATGTTTAGTCGGGAATACAAAACTAGAGGTTTCATTATTGCCAGGCGTAAGCAGGGAGAAACTTCCAAAGTAATTACGGTAATTAGTAAAGATTGGGGGCGACGCAGCATAATTGTCCGGGCGGCGCGGGAAACCAAGAGTCGGGTCGGAGGGTTGGTTGAGCCGTTTTTATTGGTTGATATGGTGTTGGTTGAAGGGAAAAGTTTTGATACCCTGAAGGATATTGCTTTGGTGCGTGATTATAAAATATTGGAACAAAGTTTGTCTGGATTTGGGCTGGGCAATATTATGATGGAAATTTTGGATAAGATTAGCCGTCATGAAACTGATTTGGATATTTTTGGGTTGTTGATTGATTATCTGCAATGTTATGAACGTCATCGGATTAAATTGGCTCGCTATGATCATATTTTGGTTTTTCTGTCGTCTTTTATTATGTCGATTTTGGCGATCAGTGGTCGGTTGCCAGTAGTGGATGGTTGCGCGGTATGTGGCCTTTCTTGTCAATCGGAGGAAGTGGTGATGGTATCGACAGGTTTATGTCACCGTCGTTGTTTGGAGAGGGGGGAACCATATTTAGATTTGGACAAGACCACGGCGTGGTGGCTCTACAAGGTGGTAACCGAGACTGGTGACATGGTCATGCAATATGATGCCCGGGACAAAGATGCTAATAAACTTTTTGAGGTGTCAATTTATTTGTTTCGCTTATTTTTTGATAAAGATGTTGAGTCGTCGTTTTTTTTGCATGATATCTTCAAGATGAAAAAGGGAGGAAATAATTAATTTCTAATGGCATAGGTTATGAATGAACAACTAGTTTTGGTGGGAGGAGGGCGAAAAAGTGAGGATAAGATGGCTTGTCGGCAATCTTTTCGAGATATTGAACAGGTTTTGGCGGCGGAATATTCGGTGCGGCGGGTGTGGGTGGATGAGCATGGTTTATTTTGGTTAGAAGAAGATGGGGCTAGATTTTTGTGTTCGCTGCAGGCTAATAAATTACTACGAGTAGCGGTTGACCAAATTGTCATTGGTGGAGAAGTGGGAGCGGAATATTGGTCAGTCGATCGTTTGTGGCCGCTATTCTATGGCGGTGACTATGCTGATGGTGGATTATTGGGAAGTGTTGATTTTGGCGGTTATGATTTGGTGGGGACGGGCGGCAATATGTCCTTTGTGACACACGATAAGGATTTGGTTCGGCTAGTTTTACCTAATTATAATTTTGCCAAAAAGCCGATAATAGTTGGTTATGATGATTGGCAAAAAAATCATTGGCAGAGGGAAGAAACTTTGTTGGCTGCACTGAGTTTTCCGGTGTTATTAAAGTCAGGTGATAAGGAGCAGCTAGTTTCGGTGAAGGATAATTTGTCCAATAGTATTTTTTCATTTTTTGAAGATAACGCCGGGTCAAATTTGGAAATTGAGAGTCGAGATCCACGAATTGAGAAGTTACTGGTTGGCTTTTTGGGTCGGGAAAACTTTTTGCCGTCGCGGGTTTGTCAGATAAAAAATGGTCTGGTGGGTTACGAAGGCGACACAGTTATTGTTAGAGCGATTCAAAATATGGTGATCGATTTTGTTAAAAATTATCGGGTCAACGATTATGGATTATTTCATTTGGAAAAAGAAGGGGATGATTGGCGAATTGTCAGAATTGATTTGCATCCTGATGTATCACGGGCGGGTGAACTGGCTCGAGTGTGGCAGGAAAGTGGGGTTGATTATGATATTATGATAAAAAAGATAATTAATCATTCATGAAAATATTATTACAAAAGGTTAATCAAGCCAAAGTGACGGTGAATAATCAGACTATCGGTCAAATTGAGACTGGTTTGCTGTTATTGGTTGGTTTGGCGAAAAGTGATGACGAGAGTAATTTTGATCGAGCCATTAAGAAAATATTATCTTTACGTTTGTGGGCCAATAGTGAGGGTCAAATGTTTGATCAATCAGTACAAGATGTTAATGGTGGTGTGTTGGTGGTTTCACAGTTTACTTTATTAGCTAATTGTCGGCGGGGTTTGCGCCCTGATTTTTCGGCAGCAATGGAATCAGCCCGGGCTAAAAAATTGTATAATAATTTTATTGATCGGTGGCGATCGGTTTGGCCGCTAGTGCAAACGGGTGGTTTTGGTGATTATATGCACGTTGAATTAATTAATGATGGGCCGATTACTTTGTGGTTGGAGTTTTAGTAGGTAATTGTTAATATTTATAATATGTTATTAATATTTCGGAGGATAAATGAGCAACGTGACGATGGATAAAATCGTTTCATGGGCAAAACGACGAGGCTTTGTGTTTCCGTCTTCAGAAATCTATGGTGGCTTTCAAAGTAGTTATGATTATGGGCCAATGGGAGTAGAGTTGTTGAATAATATTAAAGCTTTGTGGTGGCAAAAGATGGTCCGCGAGCGGGAGGATGTGGAGGGACTGGACGGGGCGATTATTACCCATCCCAAAATATGGGAGGCTAGTGGGCACGTGGAGGGTTTCACTGATCCGCTGGTGGATTGTAAAAGTTGCCAGAAGCGTTTTCGGGCTGATAAAATATTGGAAGATAAGCTGGGAGTGGAAAAAGTGGCCGGGAAGTCGTTGGCAGAATTGGGGCAGATGTTGAAAGACGAGGAAATTCCCTGTCCGGATTGCGGGATGTTGGATTGGACGCAGGTGCGGCAATTCAATTTATTGGTGGGTTGCAATATGGGGGTGATGGAGGGTGAAAAACGGGAGGTGTACTTGCGGGGAGAAACTTGTCAGACGATTTATGTTAATTTTGAAAATGTGCTACAAACCAGTCGACAAAAATTACCGTTTGGGATTGCTCAGATTGGCAAGGCTTTTCGCAATGAGATTACGCCGGGGAATTTCATTTTTCGCACGCGGGAATTTGAACAAATGGAAATGCAGTATTTTGTGCCGGAGTTGGATGCAGGGAGGTGGTTTGAACATTGGCGGGAATTTCGCTATAACTTTTTATTAAATGATGTTGGTTTAAATCCGGAGAAATTACGCTGGCGACAGCAAGAACCAGATGAACGGGCGCATTACGCTCGAGATGCCTGGGATATTGAATATGATTCCCCTTTGGGTTGGGTAGAGTTTGAAGGGATTCATAATCGTGGTGATTGGGACTTGAAGCGGCATGGAATGTATAGTGGCCATAATTTGGAATACTATGATCAGGAAAAGAATCAACGTTTTATCCCTTGGGTGGTTGAGACATCAATTGGGGCGAGCCGTTTAACTTTGATTGCGATGTTGGATGCTTATTGTGAAGAAGAAGTGGGGGAGGGAGACAAAAAGGAAATGCGCGTAGTGATGAAGTTTGATAAAAAATTAGCGCCCGTTAAAGTGGCGATTTTGCCTTTGATGAAAAAAGAGCAGTTAACAAGTGTTTCAAAAGAAATATTTGATCGGCTGAAAAGTAAATTTGTTTGTCAGCATGACGTGACTCAATCGATTGGTAAACGCTATCGCCGGCAGGATGAGATCGGTACGCCGTATTGCGTGACGATTGATTTTGATACTTTGGAAGATCGGGCGGTAACGGTGCGGGAGCGTGATAGTATGAAGCAGGAGCGAGTTAAAATTGATGATTTACAGCGGTATTTAACGGATCATTTATAAGATTGATATTAAGTTATTAGAAAAAAATCCTCTTTGGTAATGAAGGAGGATTTTTTTATTACCAATGACGAATGAGGAATTTAATGAGTTGTGTGAATTAATAACTTGATTGGCTTTCATCTGTCATCCCCGCCTTGAGCGGGGATCTCATCATCAAGATTGTAATAAACGCGTTACATATGAGATCCCCGCTCAAGGCGGGGATGACATGAGGGATGGTTAATTCACACAACTCATCAAATTTGTCATTTGTAATTGTTTATTGTTTGTGGATAAGACAGGAGTGGGTGTTGTGATTGTATTCGCTGATATTGTGTTTTAGGAATGTCGGTGTGAATGTGTTGACGGGTGGGAGATAATTACCATATTATGTAGATAGGGTGGTGAGGGGTGGTAGATTGTGGGAGAAATTGGTGAATAAATAAATAATATTAAGCCGATGTTTGTTGGAGAATATCTTCACAGTGTTGATTCTAAGGGAAGGGTAGCCTTACCGGCCAGATTTCGAGAGGAGTTACAGGCGGGGTCAATTATTACTCGAGGTAATGATGGGTGTTTAACAATTTTTAAATCGGATGAGTGGGATGAATTGGTGGAAAAATTATCCAACTTGCCACAATCGAAAGCGGAAGTGCGTAGTTATACACGGTTGGTTTTGTCAGGGGCGGCGGAGATAAAATTGGACCGTCAGGGTAGGATAAATTTACCAAATTATTTGGTTAATTTCGCCGGTATTGGTAAAAAAGTGGTTTTTGTGGGGGTAAATAACCGTTTGGAATTATGGGATGAGAAGAAATGGATTGAATATAAGGAGCAGATGGAAATGCAAACCAGCGAAATGTTGGAACAATTAGGGGAATTTGGGTTGTAAATTAATAATTTTTTGTCTTTCTAAAAATAATTAGTGACTGAATAAATGTAATTTAAATACAAAAAACAAGTTTGATTGTTTTAGTATTCACCTCCAAATTATTTACATTTATGGTTGCTAATTATTCCTAAAAGGGCGAAAGAATTGAGGAATTTTCTATGATACATAAACCAGTTTTATGGCGGGAGGTGATTCGGTCATTGCAGTTGGAAAGTGGCATGAAGGTAATTGACGGCACAGTGGGAGCGGGTGGTCACGCGGCGGAAATTTTGGCCAAGATTATTCCAGATGGACGCTTGTTGGCTATTGATCGAGATGAAAGTATTGTGGAGCTAGCCAAAAAGAAATTAGTCGAATATGGTGATAATATTGTTTGGCGGGTGGGATCGTTGGCAAATTTAAAAACTTTGGCCGGGGAGAGCGGATTTGGGCAAGTCGATGCTATTTTGTTTGATTTAGGATTATCGTCCTGGCAGCTAGATGATCGGCAGCGCGGTTTTTCATATTTGTATCCGGAAGCCAAGCTAGATATGCGAATGGGAGCGGGGAATTTGACGGCGAGTGATGTTTTGAATACCTATGATTTGGATGAATTGGCGCGAATTTTAAAAAACCATGCTGATATCAAGCGAGCCAGATTTTTAGCCAAGAGGATAATTAGCTCAAGGAGGGCGAAACCTTTTCGGCAAGTCGAAGATTTAGTTGCTCTGGTCAAGAATTGGTCGGCGGGGGGCGTTGATTCAAGAAGGCTATTGGCTCGGGTGTGGCAAGCGATTCGGATGGAGGTTAATCAGGAATTAATTGAGATTGAGAGTGGAATCAAGGCGGCGATTGAATTATTGGTTCCGGGTGGTGTATTGGCGGTAATTTGTTTCCATTCAGTGGAAGATCGAATGGTCAAAAATTTATTTCGTCAGTATAGTCAGAAATGTATTTGTCCCAAGGAATTTCCGCAGTGTGTGTGTCAGCAAAAAAGTGAGTTAAAAATAATTACCAAAAAACCAATTGTGCCATCTGTTAGCGAATTGGCCGAGAATATTCGTTCTCATAGTGCTAAGTTGCGAGTGGTGGTAAAAAATAAGGAGTGAAGAATATGAACAAAAGTCAAAGTGAAGTTGAAGGCATGTTTGCCGGTGTGCAAAAAAATAAATTAGCGTCACGATTTGCGGTGGGACCGGTATCGATGCAATTTGTGACGGTGGTTATTTTGGCTTTGTTCAGTATCTTGTATCTATTGCAAAATAATCAAATGACCACTCAAGGCTACCAAATTGCTCAATTAAAATCCCAGCAGTTGGATGTTTTGCAAGAAAATGAAAGATATCAAGTGGAGGCGGCTCGACTCAAGGCTCTAAACGCGGTCAAAGATAAAATAGGTACCTTGGAAATGGAAAGCGTGGAAAGTGTTAAATATTTAGCGGTGAAATAGTTTGTTAGGTGACATTATTAAATGACTAATGACAATGATGCTTTTCATTTGTCATTTTTGTTTTTGCTTATCAGTGAGATAATTAATGAGTTGTGCTAATTAATTTTTATATCATATTAATTATTGGTTTATAAAACTAGGCTTTGGGCTAGGTCAGTATTATTGATGCACGCTCATACAGGTTATAAACCAATAATTAATATGATATAAAAATTAATTAGCACAACTCATTAATTATAGTAATAAATGATAGAAATTAATGGATGTTGATAGTAAAAAATACGCTGGGCAATTAATTAGGATAAATTTGGTTTTGATTTTGTTTGGTTGTTTGTTTGTGGTTTTACTGGTTAAAACTTTTTCCAAACAAGTCATGCAACATGATTATTATTTGACTTTAGCCGATAATCAGCATTTGTGGCAGCAGGAAGAGGAAGCGAGGCGAGGCCAAATTTATGATACCAATGGTTATCCCATGGCGGCTAATTTATCTTTGCCAGCTTTGAGTGTTATTCCCAACCAAGTTGATGATCCGGAATATACCGCCAAGAAGTTATCTTTAATATTGCATTTGAGTCGGCAGGAAGAGATGGAATTAGAAGAGGCGATGAGTAGTAAAGCGTTGTATATGCCGCCGATTAAACATAAATTAACTGACGAAGAGGTGGCCGAGATTAAAGAATATGATTTACCGGGGGTTATTTTGACACCCGAGGATTGGCGTTTTTATCCGGAGGGAACGTTAGCGGCTCAGGTGTTGGGTTATCTAGATGCTGAGAACAATGGTCAATACGGAATTGAAGGCTATTTTAACGATGAGCTAATGGGTAGCTCGGGTTTTGTACAGTCATACAAAGACTTAACTGGTCGCGATATTAATGATTCGCAGCAGATTTTGAGTCAGGTGAGGCAAGGTTTGAATCTATATTTAACTATTGACAGGTCGGTGCAGTATTTTGTGGAAGAAGCGTTAAAACAAACTGTCGATAATAGTCGGGCGGATAGTGGTTCGGTGGTAATCATTGATCCTAAAACCGGGAAGATCATTGCTATGGCAAATTATCCAACCTTTGATCCGAATCAGTATTTTGCCGAAGACAACTATGATAATTTTAATAATGCTGATGTCTCCAAGTTTTGGGAACCAGGTTCGGTGTTCAAGGTAATTACCATGGCGGGGGCGGTGGATATGGATTTGGTGACTCCGGAAACTAGTCAATATTTTGAGGCCAGCGTGAAAGTGTTGGATCGGGAAATATGGAATTCGGAGCGGCGGGCTTACGGAGTGGAAACCATGACTCAGGTTTTGGAAAACTCTGACAACGTGGGGATGGTTTGGGTGGGGCAGAAATTGGGTAAAGATAATTTTTATAACTATTTATATAAATTTGGTTTTGGTGAACCGACCGGAGTGGATTTGGATAACGAATCGCCCGGACTGGTGGTGGATAAGAGTTTGGTTTCTGAAGTCGATTTGGCCACTATGGCTTTTGGGCAGGGAATTGCCGTGACTCCGATTCAGATGGTAACAGCCGTGGGCGCGATTGCCAATGATGGGCAAATGATGAAACCCTATATTGTCGATAAAATTGTTACGGTGGATGGGAAGGAAGTGGAGGTGCGACCGGAGTATTTACGCAGTGTGCTTAACCCCAAGGCGGCGGAGTCGGTGGCGGCCATGATGGTTAGTGTGGTGGAAAATGGTCACGGCAAGCAAGCTGGCGTGAAAGGATACTATGTGGCGGGGAAAACAGGTACGGCGCAAGTGCCGGTGGACGGAGTGTATGATCCACATAAAACGATTGGGTCTTTTGTTGGCTTTGCGCCGGCTTTTGATCCTAAATTTGTGATGCTGGTTAAGATTGATGTTCCCAAAACATCAGAGTGGGCGGAAAGTTCGGCCGCGCCATTGTTTGGTGAAATCGCTGAGTTTTTACTAAATTATTATCAAGTTCCACCGGATAGGGAGGTTTAATATGTTAGTGAAAATTAGAGCAGCGTGGAATAAATTTATAGCCGGCGTTTTGTATGAGCGGGCTAATTATGTTTTAAATAAATTTGAACCGCTGGTGATTGGTGTTACTGGTAGTGTGGGTAAAACTTCTACCAAGGAGGCTATTTATGCGGTGTTGTCGTCAAAATTTATGGTGGCGAAGAGTCAGGGGAATTTAAATAACGAGATTGGTTTGCCGTTATCTATTATTGGGTCTAAAAAGCCAGTTGGGGTCTGGTCGTGGTTGATATTTTTGGTGACTTCATGGTGGACTGTTCGTCGTTTGAATGATTATCCGCCATATTTGATTTTAGAAATGGCGGCTGACAAAAAAGGTGATATGACTTATTTGTCTCGTCTTGCCAAACCAACAGTGGGGGTGGTGACCAATGTGGCCGATTCCCACTTAGAATTTTTTGGTAGCAAAAAGACGATTATGATGGAAAAACGGGTTTTGGTCGAATCATTACCGAGAGTTGGCCGAGCAATTTTAAATTATGATGATCCGTTGGTGATGGCTATGGCCAAAAAAACTCGGGCAAAAGTAATTACATATGGCCTGAAGAAAGGAGCAATGGTGTCGGCTCAGAATATTCATATTAATACCGCGGGCACAACTTTTAAATTAGTTTATAATGGACATATGATGCCGATTCAAATGAAAGTAGTTGGATATTCGGCGGTATATTCAGCTTTGGCGGCAATGGCGGTGGGTTTGGCGTTAGATATGACAATAATTGACGTCAAAGAGGCGATTGCCAAGTGGTCGAGTGTGGCTGGTCGAATGCGGATTTTGAAGGGAAAAAATAATATACTTATTTTGGATGACAGTTATAACGCTTCCAGTAAGGAATCAGTTTTGACGGCGTTTAAGACTATTAAGATGATGGATATTGGGAAGCGGCGGCGAGTTGGGGTTTTGGGCAGCATGTGGGAATTGGGGAAGCAGACGCGCCCTACTCACCTGGCAGTCGGGGAAGTGGCGGGAAAATTGTTTGATGTGCTGATTGTGGTGGAGGCACATGCTTTGATTATTAAGGAAGGAGCAGTTAAATCTGGCATGAAAGAGAGTAATATTTTTTGTTATCAGCGGACCGATGATCTTTTGTCAGATATCGATCAATTGTTAATAGGGGACGACTTTGTTTTTATTAAAGGCTCACAGGGTAAAAATAGATTGGAAAAGGTGGTGAGGGTGTTATTGAAAGATAAGTCGCAAGCGAAAAAACTATTAGTTAGACAGAGTAAGGAGTGGCTATAAATGGAATATAAATTTGAATTAATTAGAATGTTGGTGATGGCGGTACTGGCTTTTTTATTGGCCATGGGCTTAACGCCAATTATGACCAATATTTTATATCGTTTTCAGATATGGAAAAAGCCGCAAAAAATTAGTTCTTTGGACAAGAAAAAAACGCCAGTATATTTGAAACTTCATGCTGATAAGCACAAGAGAAATATTCCTTTTATGGCTGGAATTGTGGTTTGGATCAGTGTGGCTTTGTTGACTTTACTTTTTAATCTGAGTCGTGAACAAACCTATTTACCTTTGTTTGCTTTGTTGGCGATGGGTATTGTGGGTTTGGTTGATGATTGGCTTGATTGGCGAGGCATTGGTGCGGGTAAAGGGTTGAGTGCCAAAATGAAAATGTTTTGGATCATTTTTATTGCGGTGGTGGGAGCTTGGTGGTTTTATTATAAATTGGGTTGGAGTGGTATTCACGTCCCCCTGTATGGCGATTTTGATATTGGTTGGTGGTATATGCCGTTATTTATTTTTATTATAATTTCTTCCGCCAATGCGGTTAATATTACCGATGGACTGGATGGTTTAGCCGCTGGTCTATTAGCACTCTGTTTTGCGGCTTTTGCTGGCATCGCTTTTTTTCAAGGTAATATTGGTATTGCTATCTTCTGCGCTTGCATGGTGGGAGCTTTATTGGCTTTTTTGTGGTTCAATATCCCACCGGCCCGTTTTATGATGGGGGACACGGGTTCACTGGCGTTTGGGGC